>Ga0206119_100136_pt1 | contig 54487 bp, 66 predicted proteins | sample 3A50Ametagenome_FD_148608 | JGI IMG/M metagenome (GOLD analysis project Ga0206119, IMG submission 148608) | Enriched microbial communities from leaf-cutter ant dump, University of Wisconsin, Madison, United States - 3A50A | ecosystem: Environmental > Terrestrial > Nest > Insects nest > Nest dump...
ATATCCATCGGAATAATGTTTCTCTAAAACCAACTCTACACATTCTAATTTAAATGCATAGTCATACTTTTGTTTTCTTTCCATAAAAAATGCCCCAAATAGTGTCTAACTTTTTGGGGCATGTTCACAAATGGGAGGCTTTTTCATTACCAGATCTTAACTCTGTCTTCTGGTTTTACATATAATTTATCGCCCGGTTTAATGCTAAATGCTTCGTAGAAAGCATCCACATTTTGTAACGGCACATAAGCACGGTACATTCCCGGTGAGTGTGGGTCGGTTTTCACCTGATTTTTAATCGCCTCGTCTCTCATTTTAGAACGCCAGATGGTCGCCCATGAAATAAAGAAACGTTGTTCCGGTGTGAATCCGTCGATTAATCCAGGGTTTCCGTTTTTCTTAAGGAATAACTGTAAACCATCGTAAGCCGCATTTACGCCTCCAAGGTCACCAATGTTTTCTCCTAACGTAAATTTACCATCTACAAACGTTCCCGGTAGTGGCTCCAAAGCACTATACTGCGCTGCCAAAGCACCTCCTAAACCGGTAAATTGTTTTAAATCTTCGTCCGTCCACCAGTTTACTAAATTTCCATCGGCGTTGTAACGCGCACCGGAATCATCGAATCCGTGTGAAATTTCGTGTCCGATAACCGCTCCGATTCCACCGTAGTTTACCGCTTCGTCTGCTTTATAATCGTAGAATGGCGGTTGTAAAATGGCAGCCGGGAATACGATTTCGTTATACGACGGATTGAAATACGCATTTACCGTTTGCGGCGACATTCCCCAACGGGTTTTGTCTACCGGTTTTTTCAAATCGTCGATATTTTCCTGGAATCCCCAACGGGCTACGTTTTTCATGTTTTCGTAATACGCACCACCATTAGAAGGCGCTGTAATTACCAATTGAGAGTAATCTTTCCATTTGTCCGGATATCCGATTTTAACAGTCGACTTACGTAATTTTTGGATCGCACCTTGCTTGGTTGCCGGTGTCATCCAAGGCAAACGGTTGATACGGTTTTCGAAAGCCAAGAATACGTTTTCGATCATCGCTTTGGCTTTGGCTTTCGCCTCGGCCGGGAACTTTTCGGCTACGTATAATTTTCCTAAGGCTTCACCAACTGTTCCGTTTACAACCTGTAAGGCTCTTTCCTCTCTCGGACGTTGTTTGATCGCTCCTTGTAATGTTTTGCTGTAGAAATCCCAGTTGGCATTTTCAATATCGGTTGTCAACACCCCTGTAGATTTATTGATCAACGTCCAACGTAGATACGCTTTCCAGCTGTCGACATCGTTTTGTTTGAAAAGTTCTTCCAAAGCCGTCATATAACGTGGTTGTGACACCACTAACGAATCCAGATTTTGCACCCCTAAACCGTCGAAATAATTTTTCCAGTTTACCGATGGCGTCAATTTCTGCAAATCGGCCACGCGCATCGGGTTATAGGTTTTTCGTCTGTCGCGACGTTCCACACGATCCAGTCTTGGTTTGGCCATTGCGGTTTCCAAAGCCAATACTTTGGTCGCATCTTCTTTCGCCTGACTTGGTCCTTCACCTAGAAACTGCAACATACGGGCTACGTGTGCTACGTATTTTTCTCTTTTTTCTTTCGAATCGGCATCATCCGAGATATAATAATCACGATCCGGTAATCCCAGACTTCCCAAACCTACATATACTACGTTACGGTTACTGTTTTTAGCATCTGCTCCGATTCCCATACCATAGAATCCCATACCCCCTTCCGGTTCCATTTCCAGTAAAAGCGCATTCAGATCCTGAACGTTTTTCACTGCATTGATCTTTGCCAATGCCGGTTTAATCGGGTCAATACCTCTTTTATTACGGGCAATGGTATCCATAAATGTTTTGTATACATTTACCGCTTTCGCCTGATCGGAATTTGGATCCAGATTTTTGTCGGCTGCCGCTCTTTTTAATATTGCCAAAGCATCCTTATCGGTATTCTGACGCAATTCGTCAAAACTCCCCCAACGGGTTTTGTCGCTTGGGATTTCGGTTTTGTCATACCAGATTCCGTTTACATATCGGAAGAAATCGTCACCCGGTTTAACCGATTTGTCCATATAGCTCAAATTGATCCCCGGATGCGACGCCTGCTTGTCGGCCGATGCGGTTGTTTGTCCTGATTTACAGGAAAACAACACCAACGTAGCCGTTGCGCCAAGCAATACGCTTTTATTCATTTTTATTTCCATATTGTTAATTTTGGTTGCTATTTGTGTTTTGGATAACAAAAATAAGAATTCATAGCCGAATCCCTTTTTTTATTTGTTAAAATTAAACCCGCTGTGATTTAGGCAATATTTAACCCCCTAATAGCGAACTTCTTTATACTTTTGCAAAAAATCACATCATGCTTAGCTTTTTCAAAAAATACCGACTGTTTTTTATCGTTCTTTTTGTTCTTTCCGCTATTATCATTACGCTTTTTTATAATGCGCTGACGCCTAAAAAACACCTGCCGATCTATACCCCATCCATGGTTAATCCCGAACTGGTGGACACTACGATTCAACACGTCGCCAACAAACACACTATTGCCGATTTTGCTTTTGTTAATCAGAACGGAAAAACGATCACCCAAAAGGATTATGAGGGAAAAATTTATGTAGCCGATTTCTTTTTTACTACTTGTCCCACCATTTGTCCGATTATGACCACCAATATGGTTTGGCTTCAGGATAAAATCAAAAACAACCCTAAGGTAATGTTGCTGTCACATTCGGTAACACCCGATATCGACAGTGTTCCCGTACTGAAAAAATATGCCCTGGAAAAAGGCGTGATCGACAGTAAGTGGAATCTCGTTACCGGAGACAAAAAAGACATTTATTATATCGCCCGTAAATCATATCTGGCCGTTAAAACCGGAAAACCGGAGGAACTTTACGACATGGTACATACCGAAAATTTTGTATTGGTCGACAGCAAACGCCGTGTCCGCGGATTCTACGACGGAACCAAAATGGAGGATGTACAGCGATTACTGGACGACATCAACTGGTTGTCGACTCAGGAAAAATAATCCCCTCCGACCGATTCATAAAAAAATGTGAAAGTCCGTTTTAACATGGCCTATCCGTTTTAAATGCTTACTTTTGTAGTTCTATTTTAATTCAATCTAAATAAGGTGAAAATTACGTTAGCACAAATAAAAAAAGGACAGAAAGCTTTAATTAACGACTTTAATGTTGACGTTATCCCTCTTAAATTACTGGAAATGGGATGCCTTCCCGGCAATACCGTAGAGTTATTACAAGTGGCTCCGTTGGGTGATCCGTTATACATTAATGTAAACGACAGCCATGTGGCGATTCGCCTTGAAACCGCCAAACAAATTGAGGTTGAGATTATAAAGGAATAAGTTCATGAGTACAAGCACGTTAAAAGTAGCCTTAATAGGTAATCCGAACACCGGAAAAACATCCGTTTTTAATCAGCTAACCGGTTTAAACCAGAAAGTAGGAAACTACCCGGGTATCACGGTCGACAAAAAGCAAGGGGTTTCTAAATTATCTCCTTCCGTTAAAGCGACCATTCTTGACCTACCGGGAACCTATAGTTTAAATGCCAGTTCACTCGACGAAAATGTCGTGATCGAATTGTTGATGAACAAAAACGACAAGGATTTTCCCGATGTTGCCGTAGTGGTTACCGAGGTGGAAAACTTAAAACGGAACTTGCTACTTTTTACGCAAATTAAAGATCTGGAAATCCCGACGATCCTGGTGATCAATATGTCCGATCGTATGGAACAGAAAGGGATTACCCTGGACATTCCGTATTTGGAAAGTCAGTTAAAAACCAAAATTGCATTGGTTAGTTCCCGCAAAAAAACGGGAATAGAAAATCTGAAAAGCCTGATTATCAATTATAAAGAGCTCTCTACCGAGCCTTGTTTGAATGCTTCTGGTATCGATCCGGAGTATTTTAACAATCTGCGGCACGCTTTTCCAAACCAGCTTTTATACAAACTATGGTTAGTGATTACGCAGGATGTCAACTTCGGACATTTACACCGCAACGAAGTTTCGATTCAGTCGTTCGTTAAATCGGATGCAGAATTAAAACGATTACAACAAAAAGAAACGATAAAACGCTATCAGTTTATTAACGATGTACTGAAAGTTGGTTATACCGTTAACCGCGAAGAAGCCACCGACATTCGCGCCCGACTGGATCGTGTTTTAACCCATAAATTTTTTGGCTACATCATCTTTTTCGGTATCCTCCTGTTAATCTTCCAGTCGATTTTTAGCTGGTCGAGTATTCCGATGGATTTTATCGATGAAAGCTTTGCGGCACTAAGCGCCTATGCTGCCGAAAACTTACCTCCAGGATTATTAACCGATCTGATTTCAGAAGGTATCATTCCCGGCTTAGGTGGTATCATTATTTTTATTCCGCAAATTGCGTTCCTTTTTCTGTTTATTTCCATTTTGGAAGAAAGCGGTTATATGAGTCGCGTGGTGTTCCTGATGGACAAAATCATGCGTCGCTTTGGATTAAGCGGTAAAAGTGTGGTGCCTTTAATTTCCGGAACGGCGTGTGCGATTCCCGCCATTATGGCCGCTCGGAATATCGAGAGCTGGAAAGAACGACTGATCACTATATTGGTAACACCTTTTACGACCTGTTCGGCACGTTTACCGGTATATGCGATCTTAATCTCATTGATCATTCCCGAAAAACACATTCTGGGTATCTTTAACCTACAAGGATTAACCCTAATGACCTTATACCTGTTAGGCTTCGGAATGGCGATTTTATCAGCCTATATTCTAAACAAAATCCTGAAAGTAAAAGGTAAGTCCTATTTCGTGATTGAAATGCCGGGTTACAAAGTCCCGTTATTTAAAAACGTAGCGCTAAATGTGATCGAAAAAACCAAAGCCTTCGTTTTTGGAGCGGGTAAAATTATTCTCGCGCTATCGGTTATTTTATGGTTTCTGGGTTCACATGGTCCGGGGGATAACTTTAAAAATGCCGAACAGATCATCGAACAGGAACTGGCTCAAAATAAAATTAGCGGCGAACAAGAAGACTTGGTCGCTTCGTATAAATTAGAAAATTCCTATATCGGGATTCTTGGAAAATCGATCGAACCGGTGATCCGCCCGTTGGGATATGACTGGAAAATCGGTATCGCCGTAGTGAGTTCTTTTGCGGCTCGTGAAGTTTTTGTAGGAACTTTGGCGACGATTTACAGTGTAGGAAGTCATTCTGAAGAAGAAACCACCATTAAAAACCGAATGAATGCCGAGATCAACCCACTAACCGGAAAAAAAGTATTTAATCTGGCTTCCGGTGTTTCCCTATTGTTGTTCTATGCTTTTGCGATGCAGTGTATTTCCACACTTGCCATCACCAAAAAAGAGACCAATTCCTGGAAATGGCCGGCAATTCAATTGGTGTTTATGAGTGGATTTGCGTATGTCGTTTCACTCGTTGCGTATCAAATTTTACAATAATTATGATCGATTTTCAACAAATAGCGGTTTATATAATTCTGGCCGCGGCCGTCCTTTTCTTTATCCGAAAATATTTCTGGAAAAAGAAAAAGAAAAATTGCGGTGGCCCGGATTGCGGTTGCAGTTAATGGTCTTTAACCACTAAAAGCGGAATGGTGATTTTGTGCCGTACCGCGTCGACCGTAGTACCAAACAAAAGGTCTTTAAACCAGTTGTGTCCGTGCGCACCTAAAACCAATATGTCGAAATCGTTTTCATTTACTACTTTGGCAATACTTTTTTTCGGACTTCCGAAATCCAGTATACTACTCACCTGATACCCTCGTGCTTCGAGTGCTTTTTTATATTCTTCCAGATAGTAATGATCACTAGTTGTTTCATAATCGTGGGTTTCATTTCCGTGTACCATAGCCCCTACGGTTTCTACGACGTGAATAATCGTATACTGTGCCGTTTTCCCACCCAATTGTAACGCGCTCGCAATACTCTTTTGATCTGTTTTTGAAAAATCCAACGCAATGGCGATTTTAGAATACACAATCGGTTTATTCGATTCGCTTACCACAATTTCATTGATATGCGGAACCAGATTCGGAATCGCTCTGCTTTTTTCCACAAATGGTTTTACGATGATATAGAGTAACAAAAAGGCTGCAAAAACAGCAATTGGCACCACAAACAGCCAGATATAGATAGGATGCTCGGAAGTGGTAACCCAGGTTTCAATTTCATCGAAAACCAATTTCGCGTTTAACGTCACAATAATTAGGGCGATAAGCCAGGAGGCAATTTTCGTCCATTTTCCAATAGCAAATCCCTGCATTTTGGTTTTATCACTAACGAAATGAATCAATGGTATGATGGCAAATCCCAATTGCAAACTTAAAATCACCTGACTTAATAAAAGTAATTTTCCAGTAGCGGCTTCCCCAAAATAAATGATCGCAATCAACGCCGGTACAATCGCAATTAAACGGGTAATGATCCGGCGTACCCACGGTTGAATTCGTAAGTTCAGATAACCTTCCATCACAATCTGTCCGGCAAGCGTCCCCGTTATCGTAGAACTTTGTCCCGCCGCAATCAACGCCACAGCAAATAAAATCGAAGCCCAATGCGTTCCCAATAAGGGTTCCAGTAACCGGTGCGCATCCTGAATTTCGGCCACTTCGTGCATTCCGTTGGTATAAAATGCCGCAGCAGCTAAAATTAAAATCGCCGCATTGACAAAAAAGGCCATATTTAACGCCAGAAACGAATCGAGAAAATTATAGCGAATCGCCTGTTTGATTCCTTTTTGACTGCGATCGTATTTCCGGGTTTGCACTAATGATGAATGCAGATAAAGATTATGCGGCATGACGGTAGCTCCAATAATTCCGATGGCAATATATAAGGCCGTACTATCGGGTATGGAAGGAATCAATCCCCGGGCAATTTCGGTCACATCCGGTTTCGCCAAAAACATTTCGATCAGAAAGGATAGGCCGATAATGGCAATCAAGGCGATAATAAAAGCTTCCATTTTTCGGATGCCTTTATTGAGTAAAAACAACAGCAAAAAAGTATCCAGCATCGTAATACTCACCCCCCAAAGCAACGGAATATCAAATAACAACTGTAATCCGATAGCCATTCCGAGTACCTCAGCAAGGTCGCAAGCTGCAATGGCGATTTCGGCTAAAATATACAACACCATATTCACCGGGCGGGAATACGTATCACGTGAAGCCTGAGCCAAATCCCGCTGGCGCACAATTCCCAGTCGGGCGCTAAGACTTTGCAACAATAGCGCCATGATATTGGACATCAATAGTACCCAAATCAGTTTATAGCCAAACTGACTTCCTCCGGCGATATCGGTTGCCCAGTTTCCCGGATCCATATAACCGACACTCACCATATAGGCCGGGCCAAAAAAGGCCAGGATTTTTTTCCATACCGAAGTATTTTGTACTATGGCTACCGATTCGTGTACTTCCTCCAGTGAATTTGTTGTTTTTCGCGTCATAATCAGCTCGCTAGTTTCACAAAAAGATTATTCGCAATCTTATTGGATATAATCATTTCTTTTCCATCTACAATAATGGTTAACGACATATCGAAGGTTTCTTTTCCGATGATCTCAATTTTGGATCCCAATGCGATTTGTTGTTTGTCAAGGTATTGCAAAAAGTGTGACGATGAGTCTTTTACGCCCACACAGATCCCTTTTTGTCCTATTTCCAGATCGGATAACAATTGTTTATCTATCTTTTTGATTTCTCCTTTGGCATTCGGAATCGGATCCCCATGCGGGTCTTCCGTCGGGAATCCTAAAAAGGCATCCAGTTTATTGATCAGTTTTTCCGATTTGATGTGTTCCAGTTCCTCGGCCACATCGTGTACCTCATCCCAGGTAAAATCGAGCTTTTCAACCAGGAACACTTCCCATAAACGATGCTTGCGTACAATCATCTTGGCCGCCAGCGAGCCTTTTTCCGTTAACGTCACCCCTTGGTATTTTTGATAGAGTATCAATTCTTTTTCGGCCAGTTTTTTAACCATATCGGTAACCGACGAGGCTTTACTCTCGATCATTCCGGCAATGGCATTGGTATTGACTCCCCTTGGCGAAACAACCGACAAGTGGTAGATGACTTTTAAATAGTTCTCTTCTGAATGCGTCATGGATAAATTTTATGTTTTCAAAAATACAAATTTTTTTGATTCAAAAATTATTTTTAGTTTTGTCTAAATTTTAATTTCGTTTTAATCTAAAATAATATTGTGAAAAATCTAATCCTACTCTTTTTTACCTGCCTTTTAAGTGGTTACTCCCTTTCGGCTCAAACTACGATAAAGGGGAAAGTCACTTCCGATGGCATTCCGCTACACTATGCCAATGTGCTTCTCTCGAAAACGCAACTTGGCGCTTCGACCGACGCCAACGGGCTTTTTACAATTGAAAATATTTCGGATGGAACCTACGAAATCCAGGTGAGCTTTACCGGTTTCCGTTCGCAACGAAAAACTATAACGATTCATAACGCGACACCGGCGGTGGTTCATTTCGATTTAAAGGAAAACCAATCGTTGGACGAAGTCGTAGTTACGGGTACACTGAAAGCGGTGAACAGACTCGAAAGCCCTGTTCCCGTTGAAGTGTACAAGCCGACTTTTTTTAAAAAGAATCCCACTTCAAATATTTTTGAGGCCTTGCAAAACGTAAACGGCGTACGTCCACAGCTCAACTGCAACGTTTGCAATACCGGCGATATCCATATTAACGGACTCGAAGGCCCCTATACTTTGGTATTGATTGATGGAATGCCGATTGTAAGTGGCTTGTCGACTGTTTATGGTTTGTCGGGTATTCCGAATTCGCTATTGGAACGAGTGGAGGTTGTAAAAGGCCCCGCATCTTCTTTGTATGGCAGTGAAGCCGTGGGAGGACTGATCAACATTATCACCAAAAGCCCGAAAAATGCTCCGGTGTTTTCGGCCGATGCATTCGGAACCAGTTGGGGCGAATTGAATACCGATCTGGGTTTTAAATCCAATATCGGAAAATCGGTTTCTTTTTTAACCGGGGTGAATTATTTTAATTATAGCAATCCCATCGATAAAAACAACGACAATTTTACCGATGTAACGCTACAAGATCGGGTTTCGGTTTTTCAGAAATGGAATTTTAACCGGAAAAGTAACAAGCTGTTTTCAATCGCCGGTCGTTATTTTTACGAAGATCGTTGGGGCGGCGAAATGCAATGGGAAAAGAAATACCGCGGTGGCGATGAAGTCTATGGAGAAAGTATTTACACCAAACGTTGGGAGTTGATCGGTGCCTACGAACTACCGGTGAGCGAAAAAATGTTGCTTTCGCTTTCGTATACCGATCACGATCAGAATTCTGTTTATGGTAATTCCCCTTTTATGGCCATTCAGCGTATTGGCTTCGGACAACTTACCTGGGATAAAAAAATTAAAAATCACGATTTGTTATTTGGTACGGCTGTCCGCTATCAATTGTATAATGACAATACACCAGCGACAACTACGGCCGATGAAACCTGGATTCCGAGTCTTTTTGTACAGGATGAGATTTCTTTTGCCAAAAAACACAGCGTTTTATTAGGGGCACGCTACGATTATAACAGCAACCACGGTTCCATTTTTACGCCGCGTTTTGCCTATAAGTGGAAAGTGGATGATACGAATATCATCCGACTCAATGCCGGTACCGGTTTCCGAATTGTCAATCTGTTTACCGAAGAACATGCCGCACTTACCGGTTCCCGTGATGTAATTGTAGAGGGCGCTTTAAAACCCGAGCGTTCCTATAACGTTAATCTGAATTACCTGAAAAAGTTTTATGTCGGAGACGGGAATTTTATCGGACTCGAAACCAGCGCCTGGTATACCTATTTTACCAATTCCATTATTCCGGATTACGATACCAATCCGAATCAGATTATCTATAAAAACCTCGACGGACATGCGATTACCAAAGGAATCAGTGCCAATATCGATATGGTGTTTAACAATGGTATCAAAGTGATTCTTGGCGCGACTTATATGGACGTAAACAAAACCGAGAACGGCGTAACCACGCGTCAGATGTTAACCGAACGTTTTTCCGGAACCTGGGCGATTTCGTATAAAATTCCGAAATTGTATCTGGATATCGATTATACCGGAAATCTTTACGGACCAATGCGTCTACCGTTATTAGGTCCGCTGGATCCGAGAAAAGAATATTCGCCCGTGTGGAGCATTCAAAACATACAACTGACCTATACCAAGCTAAAAAATTTCGAAATTTACGGTGGTGTTAAAAATTTACTGAACTGGACGCCAAATAAAGGCAATCCGTTTATTATTGCCCGTGCCAACGATCCTTTTGATCAAAATGTACAGCACGATACCAACGGAAATGTAATCGCGACACCCGATAATCCCTATGCGCTAACCTTTGATCCGAGTTATGTTTACGGACCCAATCAGGGCATTCGCGGTTTCCTCGGATTGCGTTATACTTTAAAATAATGAAAAAGTTTGTGCTGATCGTATTGTTTTTCTTTTGGGCCGCTCTTCCGGGACGGGCCCAATTGAAATCCTATACCTTTGAAGAGGCCGAAAAAAAGGCTAAAATAATTCCGAAACCGTATTTTGTTTTTGTCCATACTTCCTGGTGCAAGTATTGTAAAATGATGCAAAAAACGACGTTTCAAAATCCGGAAGTCATTTCGCTTTTAAATGATCATTTCTATTTTATCTCGTTTGATGCTCAAAGTAAAGCTCCGGTTTCCTTTCGCGAACACACTTTCAATTTTCATCCTACGGGAACAAACACCGGCTATCACGAACTGGCCGAACAACTGGGAACCGTTAACGAACAACTTTCCTTTCCCGTGATGACAATCCTTAATGCGAACACCGAAATACTGTTTCAATACAATCAGTTTTTAAAAGCGCCACAGCTTATATCCGTTCTAAAGCAAATGGTTGCCACACAAACGTTCGGACAATAACAAATCTTTATGAATCGGATGATTCTGAATTATGGTAAAACTTTGTAACTTTGTACACTAAACATCATAAAAAGAATTGTTATGTATCCAGAAGAAATGGTAAAACCAATGCGTGCTGAGTTATCAGACGTTGGTTTTCAGGAATTATATAGTGCCCAGGATGTAGAAAACGCCCTTTCGAAAGAAGGAACTACTTTGGTAGTGGTAAATTCGGTTTGCGGTTGTGCGGCACGAAATGCACGTCCGGGAGCTCGCATGAGCCTTGATAACGGTAAAAAACCAGATCAGTTGATCACTGTTTTTGCAGGTGTGGATAAAGATGCGGTTGATGCGGCACGTCAGCACATGTTCCCATTCCCTCCATCATCGCCAAGTATGGCTTTGTTTAAAAACGGAGAATTGGTTCATATGTTGGAACGCCACCACATCGAAGGTCGTCCGGCAGAGATGATTGCCGAAAATCTAAAAGACGCTTATAACGAATACTGTTAATTTTGTTATATAAAATAATAGAAACCACGTTAAAGCGTGGTTTTTTTATTTTTTGATTATTTATCTTTGCGCGAAATAGCCACAATGATGCAAAAAATAATATCCTATCCGTTATCCGTTATTTACTATCTGTGTTTCGGGTTATGTCTGGTGATTTTTCATCCGACCCAATGGATCTGTCTGAATGTGTTTGGCTACCAGGCGCATAAGAAAAGTGTGGATTACCTGAATTTCCTGCTAACCAAATGTACCAATCTGCTTGGTACCACGTATACCTTCGAACACCGCGAACGCATTCCGAAAAATGTACCGGTAATTTTTGTAGCCAATCACCAGAGTATGTACGATATCATCGGTATTATCTGGTACCTGCGCCGTTCCCATCCTAAATTTGTGAGTAAAAAAGAATTAGGTCGCGGAATTCCCAGCGTTTCATACAATTTAAGACACGGTGGCTCCGTTCTTATTGACAGGAAAGATCCGAAACAGGCTTTACCAACCATTAAAGGTCTGGCAGAATATATAGAACAACACCACCGTTCGGCGGTAATTTTTCCGGAAGGTACCCGAAGTAAAACCGGTGCTCCGAAAAAATTCTCCGAAAACGGATTGAAAATTTTATGCAAATACGCCCCATCGGCTTATATCGTTCCGATATCAATTAACAACTCCTGGAAAATGGCCCGTTTTGGACTTTTCCCGGTTGGATTGGGCAACCCTTTAAAATTCACTATTCACCAACCCTTTGCAGTAAAAGACTATTCTTTTGCCGAAATCATGGAAAAGACCGAAAATGCAGTGGTTCAGGGAATAAAATACTAAGATTATGTCAATAAAAAATGTACGTCTGGAAGTGATGCAGTTTCTGGAAAAGAACATCGACAGTTTTGTCGAGCAATATCTGTTGCCCATCGAAAAGATATGGCAGCCAACAGATTTATTGCCCAATTCCGAAAAAGAAACCTTTCTTGACGAAGTAACCGAATTACGCGAAATCGCAAAAGAATTACCCTATGATTTCTGGGTGGTTCTGGTAGGCGATACCATTACCGAAGAAGCGCTTCCTACATACGAATCCTGGTTGATGGATGTGGAAGGTGTTTCCCAACACCCGGACAATGGATGGTCCAAATGGATCCGTCAATGGACGGGTGAAGAAAACCGACACGGGGATCTTTTAAATAAATACCTCTATCTTTCCGGACGTGTGAATATGCGGGAAGTGGAAATTACAACACAGCATTTAATCAGTGACGGTTTCGATCCGGGAACCGACCGTGATCCGTATAAAAACTTTGTATTTACGAGTTTTCAGGAATTAGCAACCTATGTATCGCACAACCGTGTGGCGCAGATTGCTAAAAAATTCGGAGATCATAAACTTTCTAAAATCTGTAAGATGATTGCCGGAGACGAAATGCGTCACCATCATGCGTATAGCGAGTTTGTAAACCGTATTTTTAAAGTGGATCCAAGCGAAATGATGATGGCGTTCCATTATATGATGAAACAAAAAATAACCATGCCGGCGCATCTTATCCGCGAATCGGGTGAGCGTATCGGTACGGCTTTCGAACAATTCTCCGAATCGGCACAACGAATCGGTGTGTACACTTCTATGGATTATATCGATATCCTTCAAAAACTAATTCAGAAATGGGAAATTGATAAAATTACCGGTTTGAACGATGAAGCCGAAAAAGCCCGTGACTATTTAATGAAATTACCAGCCCGAATGACCCGTATCGCCGAAAGGATGGTCGTGTCTCAGGAACCGCATGTTTTTAAATGGGTCCAACCGGCTATTATAAAATAATGTAACCCTCAAAAATCCTTTCGCAACCGGAAGGATTTTTAAATTATACCGATTATGAGTAGTCTAATTGACAACACCATCCTTTTTGTAAAAAAACAACTTGAAAATGCCGAAGGCGGACACGATTGGTTCCACATCGAACGGGTTTATAAAAATGCTCTTTTAATCGCACAGGGCGAAAACTGCGATCTTACCGTGGTAAAACTCGGCGCACTACTTCACGATGTGGCCGATAGTAAATTCCACAATGGTGACGAAACCGTTGGCCCAAAAACGGCGCGTGCATTTTTAGAAAGCGAAAAGGCTTCGGAAGAAACGATACAACATGTAATCAACATTATTGAAAACATTTCGTTTAAAGGCGGTAATTTCGAACGCAAGTTCCATTCGAAAGAACTGGATATTGTTCAGGATGCCGACCGACTGGATGCGATTGGTGCGATTGGAATTGCCCGTGCATTTAATTACGGTGGTTTTAAAAACCGAACGTTACACAATCCGAATATTCCGGTAAACCTCAACATGTCGAAAGAGGAATACAAAAAAACGGAAGCGCCAACGATCAATCATTTTTACGAAAAATTATTGTTGCTAAAAGATCGTATGAATACCGAAACCGGCAAAAAAATTGCATTGGAACGCCACCAGTATATGGAAGGTTTCCTGTCGCAGTTTTATGCCGAATGGGACGGGGAGAAATAATCAGGCTTCACGGACCAATTTTAGCGTAACGCTATAGATATCCTGTTTTTCAATCTTTGCTTTTAGCCAGGCATAAAAACTCATCACAAAAATGTCTTCCTCACGGTAAGATTTCCATTGAAAGGCATTTTCGACTTGTTTTTTAAACGCCTCTGAAGTAAAATTTTCAGGCGCGTTCAGGTATTTTTCCACCAACGAAAGAAATACCTGAACGCGTTCTTCCTTAACTTCTGTCAGATATTTTTTATACCGTCGTTTAAAACTCGTCAATCGGGATGCGACATAATCCAGATTTTTTAATTCGACATGTAACAGAATTTCAATCAGGTTCTTTTTGATCGTCCACTCCATTCCCTGCTTTTTTTCGTACCAGCTATCCGTATGATGAAAATTTTTAAAAAGTTGCTGAACCTTATTCAAATGTAGTTGCTGAAAATGGAAAACTGCAAGACTTAACTGCAGGTCGAGTATTTCCGAAATATCCGCTCCTTTAACAGTCCTTAAAACACTCTCGGCCTTCGCAATCGCCAGTGCCGCATTTCCGGAATAATTGTCCGTAAGACATCGCAACAATTGTAGTCGGCAATAAAATGGATCAAAATATACTTGCTCTTGTTTTTGCATCGCCACTTCCATTTTATCCAGATATACTGTTGCTTCGGCAAATTTTTTATTTCTGAAAAGCATATTGGCAATAAAATACAAGATCTGAATATGATAAAACAAATGTTTGTCTGCTTGTTCCTGTTTGGATTGAATAAAACGATAACTCTTATTCACAAATCGTTCGATCTAATAATAGTCGTTATGAAGTGCCGCATATTCGTTGGCTATAAACAGGATCTGATACAGCGATTTAAAGGTTAAAATTTCTTTTAGTGAAATATTAAATTGCGCGATGGTAGACCGAATCGTTTTCTGAAAATCAATAACCTCCGTACCTCTTTTTATTTTTGACAATTCCTGTCGCAATAACGCATAGCCCAAATTGAGCTGCTCCTCCTGCAAAAACGTCTTCTGATTCCGGTTGTATTTTTCAACCAGTTCCGAAAAAATGATCGTATCGTCCAGATGCGCATATTCTATTCCGATATGATAAATTTCATTCAGTAAGTTAAAATGCTCTCCGTTTAGTGCTTTTTCTTCTGCTTTCCGCAACGTCTTAAAAGCCGGTTTGTACTGTTTATGTTCAAAAAAGGCCTTACTCACAATAAGCAATTTTAAAATCGTCCGTTCTTCCGAGGTATCGTTTTCAAAACGTTTGTTGGCTATAAAGGCCACCAGATTATCGTACAAGCGTTTGCGAAGTGCATATAATGCCGGTTTGTTTTTATGATTGATACTTTTTTCTTTTATATCATCATTTTTAAGAAGATTAAAAAGCTGAATATTATGTGTATCTCTCCTTTTATTTTGCTTTTTTAAAAACAATATAAATTCTTCTTTTTCAGCATTTGAAAGTATATTTATAATTCCGGAAACAGAATGCATATCGATTATTTATTTATCCGAATAAAGGTATTAAAATAGTTTTATATCGTCAGTTTTTATTAAAATTTGATTTTTACGGCATTTCTTTTTATAGGAATTTTGACCCAACAAAAACACTATAATTATGGAAAATTTCAAAACATCTGTCACCGTCGAAACCGTTTCTAAAAATCAAAACACCCCAAAAACTGGCATGCAAAAACCCAGTAATGCTTTTGTGGGCGCTTCATGGAGTGTACTTCTGGTTGGCGTTACCGCATTCTGTATCGGTTTGTCTAATGCGGCGATGCTACTAAACGAAAAAGGCTATTATTTTACCTTATTATTATTTGGTTTGTTTGCTGTGATCTCGGTTCAGAAAAGTGTTCGGGATAAAATGGAAGGTATTCCGGTTACGGAAATTTATTATGGCATCAGCTGGTTTTCTACTATTGCGTCTATTTCCTTATTGATCATCGGTTTATGGAATGCCGATCTGGAATTGAGTGAAAAAGGATTCTTTGGCATGGCTTTCGTATTAAGTCTTTTTGCAGCGATCACCGTTCAGAAAAACACCCGTGATTTAAAACTGTCCAATAGCGACCGTTAAGCAGTTCCTTTTTTCGCTGTCTTTTCTAGATTAAAAACCGTATTTTAGTAGTAAATCTACCGTTATGAGTTCGAAAATTGTCAAAGAATTACCCAAATTAGTAGATGCCCAAATCATCAGCCCGGAAACAGCAAAGGCTATAGAGCAGTACTACCGTACGAATTCCGATACAAAGTCAAACCGTTTGCTAACCATTTTTGGCGTATTGGGCGCTATCCTAATCGGCTTGGGAATCATTTTGATTTTCGCACACAACTGGGACAATTTCCCAAAAATCATCAAAGTGCTGCTGGCTTTTTTCCCGCTTGTCATTTCTCAGGTTATCACCGGTTATGCAATTGTAAAACAAAGAAGTGTCGTTTGGAAAGAAGTCGCTGGAACCTTTTTATTCTTCTCCATCGGTGCGACAATTGCATTGATCAGTCAAATCTATAATATCCCAGGAGATATGGGGAGTTTCCTGATTACGTGGATATTGTTGTCTGTCCCGGTTCTTTATATTTTAAAGTCGGATGCACTGGCGCTACTCCATCTACTTTTTACGACCTATTACGGTATCGAAACCGGCTATGGCACGACCAATTACCCTTGGTTGTATCTGTTGCTTATCTTATTATTTTTACCTTATTATTACACCCTTTGCAAGCAGCATTCAAAAGGAAATACCACATCGGTTTTCCATTGGTTACTCCCCTTTAGCATCATCATTCTGTTGGGCGCTTTTTTTAGCGGAACCTCCCGTTTGGGCTTTTTAATCTATATTTCATTATTCGGTCTGTTTTATACTATCGGTACACTTTCTTCTTTTAAAGAACTCCGCCTTGTCAAAAACGGTTATTCGATTTTAGGAGTCCTCGGAACCACCATTTTATCACTAATTCTGAGCTCAAAATGGTTCTGGCTGGAATTTTATCAAGCCAATCATTCCAATACCAGCGATCTGATACTGTTATTATCCATACAGATTGTCACTCTTGTGCTGCTAGGTTCTTATTTTCAGAAAAACAAAAAAGACATCCGACAAATCAATGGTTTTCAGGTATTATTTCTGGTTTTTGATCTAATCTTTTTATTAGGACTAACCGACAATCTGATCGGAATGATTCTCACCAATATTGTGGTTTTGTTTATGGGCGCTTTACTGATCAAAAACGGTTCCCAGCAGTCCGATTTCACCATCCTCAATTATGGATTGGTGGTAATTGCCGTACTGATCATCTGCCGTTTTTTCGATACCAATATTTCGTTTATCATTCGGGGTTTACTATTTATTGCGGTTGGCGTTGGCTTTTTCTATGCGAATTACATCTTATTAAAGAAAACAAAAAATAACAGGTCATGAAAACAAAACAACTACTACTTCTTTTTGGGGTTGTTGCCCTGATACAACTTGCCATTCCGGTTTCCATGATTTGGAGTAACCAGCAAACCATCGAAAAAGGAATTGCTTATAAATTTAAAACGGCTCCTATTGACCCCAACAATCCGTTTGTCGGGAAATATATTGCTTTGCGGTATACGCTGGAATCGTTTCCGTCCAAAGATTCGACCTGGGAAGGCGGTGATCCTGTTTTTATTTATCTGACGAAAGATGCCGATGGTTTTGCCGCGATCAAAAAGGCCGTTAAAACCAAAGATCAAAACAGTTCCGACGATTTTGTCATGGCAAAAGTAAATTATGCTTTCGATGGGAATGTTCATTTTTCACTCCCTTTCAACACCTATTATATGGAGGAGGGCAAGGCCTATGATGCCGAAGTCGCCTATCGTCAACAAGTTAGCGACACCACTTCCTTTCACACCTATGCCATTGTACATATAAAGGACGGCAATGCGGTATTGTCGGACGTTATGATCAATAATATTCCGATACAAGACTATGTTGCCAAAAAATAACACCACCATTTAAATACCAATCCCTAACGTAAACAGCTGTGATTTAACAGTACAACATAAAGACAACCTTGTGACAATTTTGTTAATTTTAAAGTTTTTGTGATTTTTGTTTATAAATTACTGTGTAAATAGTAAATTTTAAACAAAATGAAATGGATCAATTTAATAATCGCCACATTACTTTTCTACTCTTGTGCTGATATAGAAGATGACGCATGGAAAACTACAAGTCCCAATCCTACCACAACAAAATCGAATGATCGGGGCATTGACTATGACGATGTCTCCGGATTATGGATCGGCACAGATATTTATGGTAAAACCTGTTATTTCTATGTTGATAAGCAACGCTACACTTTAGCATTTGACAAAAAAAATGTGCAGCCTCATGAATCGAATGATGATACGCTGCCTCCATTACTTCCCAATCCTCAGAGGCATGACCATCTTAATTTCAATCCAAAGTCGCATAATTCGTTAACTTTTGAAAATTATGTTCGCAACGCTGATTTAATTACTATTTCCGGAAGCACCTCCGACATACAGTATGATGGTTATCAATTCCAGATTAGAAATATCGTAGCGGATAAAGTTCACGATTTGATGGGAGAAACATATCCCGGTGACAGCAAACTTCACTTAACGCTTTTTCCACAATCATTCCCTTCCGATTTTCAGGTTGATTTTATTTTTGAAAGTCAGGATATCGCGCAAAAAATTGCCAATAGACCCAAAAGAGATATTGTCGATCCACCCAGTATCATATATCGTAGAGACACCCGAGATCCTTCCGATATATTTACAAATGGCTTTCAGCCACGGGGAAGTAATAACGATCTTATTGCTCATGTATCCGGATTGTCGCTATATCAGCCAGGCATTCCACCAAGCGGATGGGTATCGGCCAGCGGTTCTTTATACTGGACAACAAATCCTTCTCAACCAATGCCGAATAACGAATTCTGGGTCTACGCTATAGTACCTACTTCCAACAGTTACAATGTCGTACATTCTTTTCAACATTTTATATCCAGTGATGCTCCTAATACAGATCAAAGTAACTACATCAATCAGCTTCTCCTTATATACGGTAACCAACACGAATGGGCTACATTAGGGTCTATTTCAAATCGGAACATCAGAAGGGCATTACGATATCGCTTTGACGGAGGTGAATATCGTCAGGTCGAAACCCGGGAAAATCCATATTATGACCCTTCGGTCATTCCTGCAGCAAATCCGAATCCTTACCGGATTTTCAGTACAATTCCAGGATTTACCAACCAGTTTTTCCGTGCCGATATCAGAACACCGGATCAGATAATGGAAATGAGCGGTATTATTCAGGACGGTATCGATGACGAAAGCTACCTGTCTTGGGGAACCAATGTCGAACAAATGAATTTGTACCGACATTCCAGAGCATCATATAGGGATTCATTCGGTTATTTATCCATTAGCAATACTTTGTGGAGGGCACATATGGAAGGAACCCGATTATTTACCGATCAGGATTATTATATTTATGTAATAGCCCAGGCTCCTAATATTTTTAACACTTCAAATATATTGGGAAGATTCCGAAATCAAGAAAATCTTTTCTCCGTTATGGGAGGAATTCCGATAACTCAAATTATAGGCTGGTATACCGTAACAGATGGACACATCGCTTCTTCTATGACGCCCAACAGAGCGCATCGGGCAAATCTCTTTAGAGATCTCAATATTATCGATGGAGCCGCAGGTTATCCCTATGCCGGATTTCCATTAGCACATAATGCATGGTTGGAAGCTCCCTGGCGGGATTATGCACCGGAATATTGTGAAAGACCAAATCGCGCCCCCGAACTAAAAAGAGATGTTGCACTTTCCTGGTGCGAATACAATACCAATGCGAAATCAAAAAAATTGTTTCTCGATTTTAAAACCCGTTTTTACACTTCAGCATACGGTCCTCGTTAACATTTTATAGGTTAGACAACATACAAAAACCCCTTATCGTGGATGATAAGGGGTTTGTATTTTATAGATCCGATAGTTTTATTTACCCGGAAAAGCCGCTTTTCGCTTTTCAAGGAAAGCTGTTGTTCCTTCTCTGAAATCTTCGGTTCCAAAACATTCTCCAAAAGCACGGATTTCGGTATGATAACCATTTACACCGTCTTCAAATCCGGCATTTACCGCTTGAATGGCTTTTCCGATCGCTACACTGGAATTTTTAGTGATTTTACCGGCAATATTTTTAGCCAAATCCAGTAATTCCACCTGCGGTACTACATGATTTACCAATCCGTAGTTTAACGCTGTTGGTGCGTCGATCATTCCTGCCGTCATAATCATTTCCATCGCACGGCCTTTTCCGATTAATTGCGGCAAACGTTGTGTCCCACCATAACCCGGAATAACTCCCAAAGATACTTCCGGAAGTCCCATTTTGGCATTATCGGATGCAATACGGAAATGAGCCGACATCGCCAGTTCCAATCCGCCACCTAAGGCGAATCCGTTTACAGCAGCAATAACCGGGGTTTCCAGATTCTGAACAAAATCGAAAAGCATTTCCTGTCCCTGTGCTGCCAATCTTCCACCTTCTTTAATGGAGAAATTCGCAAACTCCGAAATATCCGCTCCGGCAACAAAGGCCTTGTCGCCACTACCGGTGATGATGATTACTTTTATCGATCGGTCTTCATTTTCTGACTTAAAAGCTTTGTGTAATTCTTCTATTGTTGCCTTATTAAGGGCGTTTAACTTCGTAGGACGGTTAATCGTGATTACCGCGATACCGTTTTCTCTTTCAATTAAAATGTTCTCGTAGTTCATAATCTGATTTTTAGGTGTTTATGATTGGTAATGTTACCAAAAACGCGGTTCCTTTTCCATCTTCGCTCTGAAAAGTAATGGTCCCGTGATAATTCTCCACAATATTCTTAATAATTCCCAATCCCAATCCCATACCACTGGTTTTGGTTGTGAATTTTGGTTCGAAAATACGATTTTTATGCTCCATACTTATGCCTACCCCATTGTCTTTAACAATAATTTTAGCATTGTTGTTTTCTTTGTAAACCTTTACTTCAATTTTTGGTTCCGGCTCGGTTTCCGGAATCGCTTGTATCGCATTCTTAACCAGATTCGTAATAATACGGATTAACTGCGTCCGGTCGATTTTTGTAATAATTTCTTCTTCTTCCGCTTCAAAATAAATATAGTATTCGTTGAAAATTTCGAGCGCCAGATGGACAACTTTCACAACATCGAGTGTTTCGTTTTGTTGTGCCGGCATCGAGGCAAAATTCGAAAAAGCCGAGGCTACCGAACTCATTGTATCGATTTGCTGGATTAATGTTTTCGAATAATCGTCCACTTTTTGGTTTACATTTGGGTCGTTCGGATCGAATTTGCGTTGGAAACTCTGAACCGTAAGACGCATCGGCGTTAGTGGATTTTTAATTTCATGCGCCACCTGTTTGGCCATTTCACGCCAGGCTTGTTCCCGCTCACTTTGTGCCAGTTTCACGGCACTCTCTTCCAGTTTGTCCACCATTCCGTTATAAGCGGTAATCAGGGAAATAATCTCTTTACTACTGGACGCTTCTATCGGTATTTTTTCGTTTTTCTTATTAAAACGGGTATCGAAAATTCGCTCACTAATGGCCTGTAAGGATTTGGTAATATAACTCGACAGGAAATAGGCGAGCATAATTGAGGTGAGCAACATAAAAAAGTAAACCTGCCCAAAACGGATCAGGAAGTTTTTTACTTCATTTTCGTAGAAGCTGGTTTCTTCCGGATAGGGTAAATTCAGAATACCCAGCGGTTTGAATTTGGTGTCTTTCAGGTAACTATAGGACGAGCGATACCGTTGTCCGTCGATCTGTCGTAAGTCGACAAAACGTTTACTGGTTGACGATTGTATGATTTTTAAAATGATGGGCGATATGGGACGCGCCAAACTGTCGATCGAGAAATTCCCTTTGGACGAAATGAGCAGCTTCCCTTTCAGATCGTGGATATTGATTTCCAGCGCATGGATATTGGCCAATTCCTGGATTTTATCTTTAAAAATTAACGGCAGGTTTTCCGTGGTTAACGGATAGGTTGTCGTCGAAAGGATATAATTGATGTGTTGTGTAATCGCATCTTCTTTCCGTTCCAAGCGGTCCTGATGGTAAATCCGGGCTTCTTTTCGGAACTGATAAATCGACACGGTGGCAATCAAAACCGACGCAATCAACGTAAGACAAATCATCGAGAAAAAAATCCGGACTTGTAATGATAATTGCGTTATTTTGAAATCTTTGAACATCTATGACTGGTTTCTTTCCCGGATTCGTTTGTACAGCTTATACCCTAACATGAGCAGGATCGAAAATACAAAAATTCCGATTACGCCATAAATCCAATTCAGGGCATCTTTTAAAATAACCAAAAAAACCACCGCAAACAGGATAAGGGTCGCACCTTCGTTCCATAATCTGAAAAAAGCCGAGGTATGGCGTATTTCATTTCGCTGTAATTGCAGGAAAATCTGATGGCATTTTAAATGATACAGATACAAAAGGAAAACAAATCCCAGTTTTACATGCATCCACGGCATTTGTAACCAGGCTTTCCCTAAGGTTGTACCAAACAACATCCAAAAGGCAAAAACACTCGCCAATATCGCCGAAGGCCAGGTAATGATATACCAAAGGCGGTACGTCATGAGTTGATACTGTTTGATAAGGATCTCTTTTTCCGGCGATGGTTTGTCTTTTGCCTCAGCATGATAGACAAATAACCGAACGATATAAAAAAGCCCCGCAAACCATGTGATTACAAAGATGAGATGCAGGGACTTTATATAATTATAATATTCTTCCATTTAAATGGCGTTAGTTTTTAGACCAGTCTTTAATCCAGTTGCTCATCGTGTCAACCCAATTATCGTCGTCATTTAAACACGGTATCGCCAAAAAGTTTTCACCACCGTGTTCTTTAAACTGATGATTGGCTTCCATCGCAATTTCTTCCAGCGTCTCCAAACAATCGGCCACGAAAGCCGGCGTTACTACGGCTAGATTTTTAATGCCCTTTTCCGGCATTTTATTGATCTCAATGTCGGTATACGGCTCCAACCATTTGTCTCCCGACAAACGCGACTGGAACGTCTGACTGTATTTTTCTTTTGGGATGTTTAATAATTCCACCACCTGTCGTGTGGTTTCAAAACATTGGTGACGGTAGCAGAATTCGTGTGCCGGCGATGGCGTATTACAACAAGATCCATCGATTTTACAATGCGATTTGGTCACATCGGTTTTACGGATATGACGCTCCGGAATGCCGTGGTACGAAAACAACAACTGATCGTAGTCAAAACCTTCCAGATGCTTTTTAATCGAATCGGCCAGATTTTGGATATAATCCTTTTTATTGTAAAAAGCCGGTACGATCGTAAACTTCATTTGTGGGAAATGCTTCTGACGCAATTCTTCGGCCAAAACCAGAATGGTCGTTGTCGAAGCCATTGCATGTTGCGGATATAGCGGAAACAATAACACTTCCGTTACGCCTTTATCCGCCAGTTCCTGTAATCCGCTTAAGATGGAAGGATTGCCATAACGCATAGCCAGCGCTACCGGTAGCTCTACTCTTTCCTGTACTTTTTTATGCGTACGTTTGGAAAGCACAATCAAAGGCGACCCTTCTTCCCACCATATTTTTTTATACGCTTCCGAAGAACGTTCCGGACGCTTTCTCAGGATAATCCCTCTTACCAGTAAGGCACGTAGCAAAAAAGGTACATCGATTACATATTTATCCATTAAGAATTCATCCAGATACGGCTTTACATCTTTCGGTTCTGGACTTTCCGGCGAACCCAGGTTTACTAACAATACTCCTTTCATAAATCTTTTTTTCGCAAAATTATTGGCTTGCGAACTATTTCATGGTTTATATTAATCTCTTTTTTTAATACTCCTATAAGTACTTTATATATTAGGAACTGATATTAATCGACATCAGGTATTTTTTAGGCGTCGTTCCGAATTTCTTTTTAAAAGCCGAAATAAAATGACTCGCCGTACTATAACCAATTTTCAATCCGACTTCGTTTACGTTATACGAACCGCTGTCCAGTAATTTTCGGGCATATTCCATTTTATAGTCAAATAGAAAACTGTATACCGAATCCCCATAAATCTGTTTGAATCCCATTTTGAGTTTTTTCAGATTTAATCCCACCTGATCGGCTAATTCCTGTAATCCGGGCGGCTCGGCCATATTGGCTAATACGATATCTTTCGCTTTTCGGATTTTCAATACATTTTCTTCGTCGATCAGAAACGGACACTGTTCGGCATCGGGATCTTCGCTTCGGTTAAAAAACAAACTCAGTAATTCGTATCCTTTACCTTTATAGTATAGCTTTTTAATCGACGGATTCAGATTGTAATTAAAAATCTGATTCAGTACAATCGCCATCGACGGACTGATATTTTCCTCCTTATAATATTTCTTATCCCGGTTTTCATCGCTAAGAAACGGAATATATTCGGCTTCGGATGAAAATAACGCGTGGAATTTCTGAATCGAAATCAATACCGATACCACCCACGAATGCGGTTCTATCGTTAAATGCAACGGCAGCTCTTTTTGTGGATTGTAGAGCAAAAGTGACTTTTCCTCAACCAGATCCAATCCGTAACTCCCCTGATTAAACAGAAACTTCGCTTTTCCCTTTAGTCCGAAATGAAACTGGATCAATCCCATGTTCACCGGGCGTTCAAACTTTACAACTTCATTCGTATCATTCTGAAAACGAATTAAAAAAAAGTCTTCTTCAATTTTTATGTCTTCCTGAGAACCCATAGCGGTATTTTTTCGTATATAAATAAAAACCCACGGATTTTGTTTATTTAGAATAATTCCAAATAAAAATTACGTAAGGCATTGATTTCTCTACAAATTTAAAAGATTTTGAGCAGACAATCCTATTTTAGTTTAAAATATCTCGAAGCGATACAAAAAGACCTTTGAGCGTTATTTTTATAAATCAGATAGTAATACTTTTGTTTAACTTTAGATTAAAGTGGAAAAAATGGAGAACAATACGATATCGAAGCATCCAACTTTTTATGCCGTTGGACTGAGTTACAAGAAAGCGGATGCCGAGATGAGAGGAAAATTCAGCCTTGATAACCAGGCGAAAGATAACTTACTGATTCAAGCTAAAAACGATGGCCTTGAAGCCATGATCGTTACCTCTACCTGTAACCGAACCGAAATTTACGGTTATGCACAACATCCTTTTCAGTTAATAAAATTACTTTGCGAAAACAGCCAGGGTACTATCGAAGATTTTCAGAAAGTAGCCTATGTCTATAAAAATAACGAGGCCATTAACCATATGTTTCGTGTGGGAACCGGATTGGACAGTCAGATTTTAGGTGACTTCGAAATTATCAGTCAACTGAAAAATGCTTTTATCGAATCCAAAAACCATACTTTGGTTAATAATTTTCTGGAACGCCTGATCAATGCTGTGATTCAATCCAGCAAACGCATCAAAAATGAAACCGAGATCAGTTCCGGCGCCACTTCCGTTTCGTTTGCCGCAGTACAATATATTATGAATAACGTTCCGGATATCAGTTCGAAAAACATTTTGCTTTTCGGAACCGGGAAAATCGGACGTAATACCTGCGAAAATCTGGTTAAGCATACCAAAAACGATCATATTACACTGATCAACAGAACTAAAGACAAAGCGGAGAAAATTGCCGGTAAATTCAACCTGATCGTAAAAGATTATGCCGACCTGCAATTGGAAATTCAAAAAGCCGATGTATTGGTGGTCGCTACCGGAGCGCAAAATCCGACGATCGATAAAGCCATTCTGAATCTTAAAAAACCGTTGTTGATTCTCGACTTATCGGTGCCCAAAAACGTACATGACAATGTAAAAGAATTGTCGGATGTGACATTGGTACATATGGATCATCTTTCACAAATGACCGATGAAACCTTGGAAAACCGTAAAAAACACATTCCGGCAGCCGAAGCCATTATCGAAGAAATAAAAGAAGAATTCTTTAACTGGACCAAAGCCCGAAAATTTGCGCCAACCATTCATGCGTTAAAAGAAAAACTCAACACGATTAAAGAAAGCGAGTTGAATTTTCAACGCAAAAAATTTGACAACTTCGATGAGGAACAAGCGGAAATCATCAGTACCCGCATTATCCAGAAAATAACCACCCATTTTGCCAATCATCTGAAAGACAACAACACCATGGTCGACGAAAGTATCGAGTGGATTGAAAAAATTTTCCAGATAGAAACTGCTAAAAATGAATAAAACAATACGCATTGGTACGCGCGACAGTGAGCTGGCGTTATGGCAAGCACACACCGTGGCCAAAAAATTAAACGACTTAGGATACCCTACAGAAATTGTCGCCGTAAAATCTACAGGCGACATTATTTTGGATAAACCTTTGTATGAATTGGGTATCACCGGTATTTTTACCAAAACACTGGACATCGCGATGATTAAAGGGGAAGTGGACATTGCCGTGCATTCGATGAAAGATGTTCCCACTGCACTTCCAACCGGAATTGTTCAGGCGGCCGTTTTGGAACGCGCGAATACCGTAGACATTTTAGTCCACAAAGGAAACCTCGATTTTTTAAACGGCAACGGAATCATTGCCACCGGAAGTCTGCGTCGTAAAGCACAATGGCTTCATAAATATCCAACGCACGAAGTGGTCGATTTACGCGGAAACGTAAACACCCGTATGCAAAAATTACACGACAACAACTGGAACGGTGCCGTTTTTGCCGCCGCCGGACTGGAACGTATCAACCTGAAACCCGACACCTATATCGATCTGGATTGGATGACTCCTGCTCCTGCTCAGGGCGCCATGGTGGTGGTAGCGATGGAAAATGATCCTTTTTGCCGTGAAGCCGTAGCGAAATTAAATCACACCGAAACCGAAATCTGTACGCATATCGAACGTCAATTCCTTAGAGAATTGGAAGGCGGTTGTACCGCTCCGATTGGTGCTTTGGCAACCGTATCTGAAAACACGATCACTTTTAACGGGGTATTGTTTTCGCTGGACGGAACCGAAAAACACGAAGTTCAAAAAGTCGTTTCCCTCGACGATTACCGCGATTTAGGTCAAAAAGCCGCTCGCGAAGTCTTGGATAACGGCGGAAGTGTCCTGATGGCACTTATCAAAAAAACATTGCAAAAATAATGCCCGAACCGATTCGTATCCTCAGCACCAAAAAGCTTCTGTCCAATCAGAAGCAATACCTGCTAAATGCCGGATTTTCGGTTATCGAATCGGATTTTATCAAAACGGAAGAACTGCCTTTTTCAATGCCGGTTCTCCACGATTTCCTGTTATTCACCAGTCAGAATGCCGTTCACAGTGTACTGAAACACGCTGATCTGAACACCTTACAACACAAAACCGTTTTTTGTGTTGGTATAAAAACCAAAGCCTTACTCGAAGCAAACGGCTTTACAGTCATTGCCTGTACCGGATATGCCGCCGAGTTGGCCGATTATATTACGGAACATCATCCGCAAGCGCGTTTTACCTTTTTTAATGGCAACTTGCGCCGGGATACACTACCGGAAGCCTTACATCAGGCGGGAATCACTTTTAACGAAGTGACCGTATACGCAACCGTATTGACCCCTCATCCGATAAAAACCAAAGTATCCGGCATCCTTTTTTTTAGTCCGTCGGGTGTTGAAAGTTATGTAAAAGAAAACACCATCACCGACGAAATGTGTTTTTGTATCGGAACAACCACAGCCGAAGCGTTGGAAAATAGGACACAAAACCGTATTATTGCCAATCAGCCTACCATTGAAAACACGATAATTCAATGTCTTAATTACTTTAAATCCGTATCGCCATGAATTATCTTTTAGAAAATCAGGAAACGAACCGCTTAGTATTCCGAAAACTAACCCCTTCGGATTTCGAAAACTGGCTTCCCTATCATAGCGATACCGAAGCGATTGAATTTTACAATGCCGGAAAAGCCCCCGAAGAGGCCTGTAGTAAGTGGTTTGAAGAACAATTTTCACGATACGAACAGCAGTCCGGAGGTTTAAATGTCTTGATTGATAAAAAAAGTAAGGCTATTATCGGACAATGCGGGTTGGAGCCCGATGCAAACGATCCTAAAAAAATAGTACTCCGTTTTGCACTTCTTCCGAAATTTCGCGATAACGGTTATGCCGAAGAAGCCTTACAACATTGTCTTAAAATGGCTTTTGACACGATGAAAATCAAAGCGCTATTCGCCTATGTGAGTCCGGCAGATCAGGAACGGGAAGACATTTTCAGCGAACTCGGTATGGAATGGGACGATACCGACATTGTAAACCATACCATTGTCAATATATTTAAAATAAAGAAATAAGCAATCGCATAGACGATTGTTCAAAACAACAGATTATGATACAGAACGATTTATTTTTAAGAGCTTTAAAAGGAGAAACCGTGGAAAGACCACCGGTATGGATGATGCGTCAGGCGGGTCGTTATTTACCGGAATTCCGGGCATTGCGCGACAAATATGATTTTTTCACCCGTTGTAAAACTCCCGAACTGGCTGCTGAAATAACCGTTCAGCCGATCCGTATTGTAAAACCCGATGCGGCGATCCTTTTTTCGGATATCCTTGTCGTTCCGCAAGCGATGGGAATTGATGTGGAATTAAAAGATAATCTTGGACCAATCATTCCAAATCCGATTCGTTCGGCTGCCGATGTGGCAAAAGTGTACAATCCGGATATTCAGGAATCGTTAGGCTATGTGATGGATGCGATCAAACTGACCAAGGAAATGCTAAACAATGAAGTGCCGTTGATCGGTTTTGCCGGTTCACCGTGGACAATTTTCTGTTATGCCGTAGAAGGAAAAGGTTCGAAAAGTTTCGATACCGCCAAAGGATTTTGCTTTTCGCAACCGGAAGCAGCACACGCCTTATTGCAAAAAATTACCGATACTACGATTGCCTATCTGATCGAAAAGGTAAAAACCGGAGTAAATGCCGTTCAGATTTTCGATAGTTGGGGTGGTATGCTTTCGCCGGTCGATTATCAGGAATTTTCATGGAAGTATATCAACCAGATTGTAGAAGCATTGGCTCCACATACCGAAGTGATTGTTTTTGGAAAAGGATGTTGGTTTGCGTTAAACGAAATGGCCAAAAGTAAAGCTTCCGCTTTGGGAGTAGACTGGACGTGTTCGCCACAAAATGCCCGTTACCTAACCGGTGGAAAAATCACCTTACAAGGAAACTTCGATCCTTCCCGTTTGTTATCGCCAATTCCAACCATCAAAAAAATGGTACACGAAATGATCGATGCGTTTGGAAAAGATAACTATATCGTGAACCTTGGACATGGTATTTTACCCAATATTCCGGTTGATCATGCAAAAGCATTTGTCGAAGCGGTAAAAGAATATCAAAAATAAAAAAAGTATCCCCTAATAAATTCCCCTTTCCCCCGTGACATACAAAAACATGCTTTACCTTTTGGTATGCCTGATAACTGCGGTTACTTTCGGTCAGACCCGTATTAAAGGGAATATTGCGACGGCTTTGGCGGCCATTCCGAATTTTGGCATTGAGACCAAAATCGGTGAGAAACTGACGTTCCAATTCGATGCGACCGCTTCTTTCTGGAAATCGGTCAAAGGGAGTCCATTGGAATTTACGTTGGCTTTTGCAGAAGTCCGCTATTATACCAAAGATATTAATAAAGGTTTTTTTGTTGGTGCGCACGTTGGTGGAAGTCAGTATAAAATCCAAAAATGGGATTACCTTCATTGGGATTATTATCAGGAAGGTTTTGGGGTAATGCTCGGTGCTACCGTTGGCTATTTGTATCCGATAAATGATCATTTTAGCCTTGAATTATTTTTAGGCGGTGGTAATCATCAGGGTTTTTACAAAGGCTATACCCTAACAACGCATAAGCGAATTGATGGTGCTGAAAAATACAATAAAAGTGGTGAGTTTCTTCCGTATCGCGGTGGTTTAATGCTCGTTTATAAATTATAATGATGAAAGAACAATTTTATACCTACATCCAAAATTTACAGGACACCATTACGGCAGCTTTGGAAAAAGCCGATGGTAAGGCGGTTTTTCACCAGGATATCTGGGAACGTCCCGAAGGCGGTGGTGGCAGAACCCGCGTGATCGAAAATGGTAATGTATTCGAAAAAGGCGGCGTTAACATTTCTGCCGTTCACGGACCACTTCCTGCAGCAATGCAAGCCTACTTTAACGTAGGCAACGTTGATTTTTTTGCCTGTGGTCTGAGCTTGGTTATTCATCCTAAAAGCCCGATGGTTCCTACCGTACATGCCAATTGGCGTTATTTTGAGATGTATGATAAAGAAGGAAATGTGATCAACCAATGGTTTGGTGGCGGACAAGATCTGACTCCTTATTATCTGTTTGAAGAAGATGCCCGACATTTTCATCAGGTTTGTAAAACGGCTTGTGACAAACACGATCCAAGCTTCTATGATCAGTTTAAAAAACAATGTGATGCCTATTTTTGGAATGCCCATCGCGAGGAAGCCAGAGGAATCGGCGGACTTTTCTTTGATCATTGTAAAACAACCGAAACCATGACGATGGACAACTGGTATGCTTTTGTAACCGAAGTTGGCAACAGTTTTGTAGATGCTTATCTTCCGATTGTTGAAAAACGAAAAACATTGGATTACACACCGGAAAACAGAACCTGGCAAGAAATCCGTCGGGGACGTTATGTAGAATTTAACCTTGTTCACGACAAAGGAACCTTGTTCGGATTAAAAACCAATGGTCGGATCGAGAGTATACTCATGAGCTTACCGCCTCATGTACAATGGGTTTACGACCATCATCCGGAAAAAGATAGTCCCGAAGAACAGTTGCTTTCCATTTTAAAAACACCTGTAGACTGGCTAAAATAGTTTTTTGTAACTTGCGGGCTTTAAACGATTCATGACAGATACGTTAAATATTCCCCTCTAGCCGATGGATTTTAGAAAACTTGTTTTCATCGGATTTTGCTTTTTCTTGTCGACTTTTGCTTTTTCACAAAATGATACCATCTATCAAGACGTTACGCAAAAGTACGACACCTTGTATCGTGTCAATTATGCAAATAAAATGATTTGCAAGTTGAATATCGATTCCGATATCAACAACCTGTATATTCGAAATGTCCGGGAAAAATCGGAAAATAAATTTATTCCGAATGAGATTTTTAAACTTCGTTTTTCGTTTGACTATCGTTTTTTAGGACTGACGGTTTCTTTTTCTCCGAGTTTCTTTCCGGGTAATAACGACAATGCCATTAAAGGAAATACCTTAATCTTGGATTTAGGCTTTAAATTTTTCTATTCCGATCGCCTGCGACAGGAAATTATCTATAAAAATGTACAGGGGTATTATTTGGTCGATCCGGATAATGATGCGCTGATTGAGGCTTTCCCTCAGATGAAGGTGAATACCTATGGCGGAAAAACATTCTTTATTGTTAACCGGAATTTTTCTTATCGCGCTTACGAATCCCAGACCGAACGGCAAATGCAGAGTGTCGGTTCTTTTATCCCGAGTATTTATTACGCCTACAACACACTGGAAACCAATGCCGATAATCCCAGTAAACTGTTTATCGATAAGATCTATTCCTATGATGTAATCGTTCAGGCCGGTTATATGTATAATTTTGTTTTGGACAAAAAGTGGTTTGCCACCGCCGGATTGCATCCCGGAATCGGTTATAACCATTCCAAAAACTTTTACCTCAACAATCAGAGCAGTCAGGAATTGGAGAAAAATTCCCAGGGTGTTAATATTAATATCGACGCCAACCTTGCGTTGGGTTTTAACAACAGCAATTTCTTTTCCGGATTCAAAGCCAATTACCGGAATTTTAACTACATCAACGAACTGAATACGGAGTTTATCAGCAGCCGTATCGGATTCGATTTTTTTATCGGATATCGCTTTAAAGAATCCAAACCGATTAAAAAAGTTTTTGAAAAAATCGAAAAACAATTGGACCGACTTCCGATCTAATTCGTCAAAAAACAACTTTTTATTCCTTTTTTAAGCGTACTATTTCTCGCCATTTTTTCGCTCCGAATAGCAAATTTCTTTGTTTTTTACCATATGCCTCAAAAAGCGGTTCACCAAAACCCTTTTTAACATAAATAACTGAATTACAATTATTTACACCTTTAAAAGCCGGTCATTTTTTATAAATTTCGGGTTCCTTCACTTGTACACGCTATATATTCTTCGTTGTTTTGAATCAAAACCCACACGATTATGAACACTGAATTTTTTAAGCGAAAAGGTCAGTTAAGTCCAACTCAAAACTTAATAGCGCTATGAACGACCAAAACATTTTTCCGGAGGATATTCTAAAAAGTACGGTAGAATATCATATTGTAAAACACAGCAAAAAAACCAACATTATTTTCTGGGCCATTTTTGTTACCCTGTTTAGTATCATTATTGCCACTCCTTTTATCTATGTCGATTTGTACACAACAAGTCGCGGACAGATTATTCCACAGGAGAAAAAAGCAGCCTTATATGCTCCGGCAAGCGGACGCGTGGTCTTTTCCCGACTGGAAGAAAATAAAAAAGTACAGGCCGGTGATACCCTACTTGTAATCGATCACAAAATAATTGAAGAGAAAGGGCGCCTAAACAATGTACAAACCAGTGAATATCGGGATTATATCTCTGATCTACGTCACCTTTTAAAACGAAATTACGGTGCGCTCAAAACCGAACAATACAAAAAAGAATACCTGAAACACGAACAGGAACTCTACAATATTGATGTGGTGATCAAAACTTCTCAAGCCGAATTCGATCGTGCCGACCGTTTGTACAACAAGCAAATCATTGCCAAAGCTGAATACGAAAAAACCCTGTTGGAATTAAACAAACTGAAAAACGACCGGGTAAACATCATCAAACAGGCGGAATTGGGTTGGCAAAAGCAACTAACCGATTATTTACAATCGGTTACCAATATCCATTCCAATTCCAATCAGCTGCGCGAAGAAGAAAAAACGTACGTACTGATTGCTCCGATTAGTGGGGAATTACTAAACGTACAGGGAATCAGCAAAGGAAGTACCGTAACCCCCGGGAATGTAATTGCCGAAATTTCACCGGATAAAGATATAATCGTAGAAACCTATGTATCGCCATCGGATATCGGATTCATCAAAGAAGGCGAAAATGTAAAATACCAGATCGACGCCTACAACTCCAATCAATGGGGATTTGCAACCGGAGAAATTATCGATGTCGGAAAAGATGTGGTTTTTATCAGTGATACACCGGTATATAAAATCAGAAGCTCGATTGCCAAAAAAAGTTTATATCTGAAAAACGGTTCGGAAGGAAAACTAAAAAAAGGAATGACACTAACCAGTCGTTTTTTTCTGACCAAGCGAAGTATGTTCCAGCTATTATTTGATGAAATTGAAGATTGGTTAAACCCTTATAACAGTATTAAAAATGAGTAAGATTGCGATAAAACAACACGATTTCAGCGACTGTGGCGCCACTTGTCTGGCATCGGTTGCCGAACACTATAACCTGAGCCTTCCCATTGCCCGTATCCGACAATATGCCAGTACGAGTCAAAAAGGAACTACTCTTTTGGGACTACGCGAAGCGGCTATCAAATTGGGATTTCTTGCAAAAGGTGTAAAAGCTTCTTTCGACAGTATCAAAGATATTCCGCTTCCGGCAATTGCTCATGTGATTATCAAACACGAAGAACACGAATTCCCACATTATGTGGTGATTTACAAAGTAACCGACAAGTACATCCAGATCATGGATCCGGCTTCCGGAAAAATTGAAAAAAAATCACACGAGGAATTTAAGGAAATGTCAACCGAGTATTTTCTAATACTAATTCCGGATGAAGACATTTTTAAGGAACGAAATGAAAAGATATCCAACCTAAAACGCATTACGTTCTTATTAAAACCTCATAAATACATCCTGATTCAGGCATTTATCGGCGCGATCATCTATACCTTACTCGGATTTTCGATGTCGATCTACGTGGAGAAAATAACCGATTTCGTATTGGTTAGCGGTAACAAAAGTCTGTTAAACCTGATGAGCGTTATCGTTTTGGGTTGTATCCTATTGCAATTTACATTTGGTGCCTTAAAAGACTTTTTCCTACTCAAAACGAGTCAGCAACTGGATTCCCGCTTGATTCTGGGGTATTACAAACATTTGTTCACCATGCCGCAAAAGTTTTTCGACACCATGCGCATCGGTGAGATCATGTCCCGTATTGGAGATGCTGTTAAAATCCGCTTATTGATCAACGAAACCGCCTTAAGTGTTTCGGTAAACATCCTGATCGTGATTTTCTCTTTTATCTTTATGTACACCTATTACTGGAAACTGGCGTTGATTGTTTCCCTGATTATTCCGGTTTATGTGATCATCTATTTCATCGTTAACAATCTGAATAAAAAAGCAGAACGTCAGGTGATGGAAAAGAATGCCATGTTGGAAGCGCAATTAGTGGAATCCATCAAAAACATCGGAACGATAAAACGATTATCGCTGGAAGATTTTTCTAAAAATAAAACCGAACTGCGTTTTATCGATCTTTTAAAAAGTATTTATACTTCCGGTATTAACAGTATTTTTTCGAGAGTCTCAACCGAATTTGTTTCCCGAATTTTCACTGTGATTTTATTATGGGCCGGGACACATTATGCCATCGACGGACAAATCACACCGGGGGAATTGTTCTCTTTCTATTCTGTGATCGGCTATTTTACAGGTCCGGCTTCGCAATTAATCGGAACCAATGTCCAGATTCAGAATGCTATGATTGCGGCCGATCGTTTGTTTGGTATCATGGACTTGGATACGGAAAAAACGGAAGCTACGATTAACCTCAACAAAAATAACCTGGGGGATATCGAATTTAAAAATGTGGATTTCTCCTATGAAATTGGAAGAAATACTTTTAAAGAATTAAATCTGACCATTCAAAAAGGAAAATTCACCGCGATTGTCGGCGAAAGCGGAAGCGGAAAAAGTACCATTGCTTCCCTGATTCAGAATATTTACCATCCAACCGACGGAAAGATTTCGGTAGGAAATTACGATCTGAAATATATTGCAAAAGACAGTATCAACAAATTGATCACTACCGTACCGCAAAATGTGGAACTTTTTGACGGTTCGATTATTTCGAATATCGCGATTGGTGATCAAAATCCGGATATGGAGCGCATTATTGAAGTGAGCAAAAAAGTAGGAGCCTACGATTTTATCGAATCGTTACCGAACGGATTTGACACCTATTTAGGGGAATTTGGCGCCAATTTATCCGGTGGAGAACGCCAGCGTATTGCTTTTGCCAGAGCCTTATATAAAGATCCGGAAGTGATCATCCTGGACGAGGCTACATCAGCGCTGGATTCGGAATCCGAACTGGTAATCAAACGTTTAATTGACGATTTATCCCAACAGGGGAAAACAATTATTGTGATCGCACATAAACTACATTCCATAAAAAATGCCGATATTATCATGGCGTTTAAAAAAGGGGAACTGGTAGAAAACGGAACCCACGACGATTTACTAAATCAAAAAGGCTACTATTATAAAATGTGGCAAAATAATTTAAACTAAAAACCCAAACCATCTATATTATGAAAAATTATTCTTTTGCTACTAAAGCTATCGTTAGAACCCCACTTGAACCTAAAAAAATGGACATTTCCTGGGAAACAATTCAGGACGTTTTTAAAAACCCTAAAAACCGTGAGGCTTTGTTTATCGGATCTCCTAGTATTTATAAGGCGCTGGAATTATGGGAAAAAGGAGAAGCTTTTCAGGACGAAAGCGATCTAAAAAACCTAAAAGGATCCCTTTATAAATACACCTCCAGAATGTCGAACCGATGCACGCCTTTTGGGATGTTTGCACACGTATCGGCTATCGATATGGGACCGGAGACCAAAATTGATTTCGAGAATGCGGCCATCAGCCGTTTTACCAAATATGACATGTACTTTTTGGGTAGCTTTATGCCGATAATCACCAAGGAAAATGCCATCCGAAATGTACTGAAATACTTCCCGAATAACTCTATCTATACGGTTTTCGACAAATACCGTTATGTGGAATACTACTTTAAAAAGAACGCCCGACTTCATAAAATTTCGGAAGTTATGGCTACCGAATATCTGGACGTGGTTCTGAAAAATGCTACCAATGGCGCCACTATTTCTGAGCTGGCTCACTATCTGATTTCGGACGAAATTACCGAAAAAGATGCTGTTGCTTTTATCAACACCATCATCGATAGTCAGTTTTTAGTAAGTGAACTCGAGTTTACTTTAACCGGTGAGGATTATTTCGAAAAACTGATCGCTAAATTCAACGAGGAGCGTTTTGCTTTTCACGAAGCACAGGTAATTCGCGAACTGATTGTAAACTTAAAAGAAAAAATCAGCACACTGGATGCCAACGTATTTAATGATCCTGAAAAATACCAGGAGATCTACCGCTTATTAAACCAGGAACTGGACGAAGTGGACGAGTCTAAATTATTCCAGGTTGACGGTTACCGCAACTTACCGAATGCGACATTGAGCAATAAGACCCTTAAAAAGCTACGTAACGGTGTAACGGCGCTAAACAAATTGCAACCGGTACACGAAAAAGGAAACCTAAAAGAGTTTAAACGCAAATTCTCGGAACGCTATGAAGAATACGAGCAACCATTGATCAAAGTATTAGATCCGGATGTGGGGATCGGTTATGGAAAACAATCGGGAGCCAAAACACCATTGGTTGACGAATTAAATATTATTCCGAACTATTCGAATCAGAAACAGGTGAATCTTAGTCCGGAACGCGCGTTCTTATTCCGTAAACTGATTCAGGCGACCCAATCCGGAACCAAAACCATTGCTTTAACCGACGAGGAAATCAACCAGTTTGACGAAAAAGAACGGTTATATCCGGACAGTTTCTCTGTTTTCTTTAATATGTTCCATGAAAATAACGAAGAAAAAATTGCCTTGCCTTATGTTTCGGGTCCTTCGGCTAATGGTCTTATCGGCCGTTTCGGTCACCTGAACGAAAATATTATGAACTTGTGTAACGAGATTTCAGAAAAAGAAAATGCGTTACATCCGGATAAGATTATCGCCGAAATCATCCACTTACCACAAGCCCGAACAGGAAATATCCTGTACCGCGGTTTCCAGAGAGACTATGAAATTCCGTATTTAGGCAATTCGTCTCTGGATCTGGAACATCAGCTATTGGTGGACGATCTGTATGTTTCGGTAAAAAACAACCGTATCATCCTGCGCTCAAAAAGATTAAACAAAGAGGTTATTCCACGTCTTGGAAATGCGCATAACTTTAGTGCCAATGCCTTACCGATTTATCATTTCCTTTGTGACCTGCAAAACCAGGATTCGTCAGGAATGGGATTCTCATGGGGTGATCTTCAAAACGATTTTGACTTCCTTCCAAGATTGTCGTACAACGATATCGTCTTATCGCGGGCGACCTGGAACTTATCCGAAAAAGACATTAAATTCATTCTTGCTTTAAAAGATGAAAATGTTATCGAATCGGTACGTGCGTTTCAACGCGAACGTCAAATTCCGGATGTGGTGGCTTTTGTTCAGGGTGATAACGAAGTGGTGGTTAACTTTGCCAACGATTTAAGCTGTAAAGTATTTGCACTGATGTTAAAAGGAGAACGTTTTATTCAGTTAAAAGAGTTCTTGTTTAAAGACGATACCGTTACCGAAAACTATTGTAATGAGTTTATTGTTTCGGCCTATCGAAATGCGGAAGTGAAAAAAGAAACCAACAATAAACACACCAAAATCGTATCGGCTTATAAAACCAAATCGTTCGCCGAAGGTACGGCCAGTGAGATTACTGCCATTCCGTCTTTCTCTATCGGAGAAGAATGGTTGTATTATAAGTTCTATTGTGGTGAAAGAGCCGGTGAAGAGCTTTTAAACCGCGCTATCAATCCTATTGTTGCCGAGCTGGAAGCTAAAAACCTGATTCAAAAATGGTTTTTTATCCGCTATCACGATGCATTAGGGCACCACTTGCGCTTCCGCGTATTGCTAAATGACAAACAACATTTCACGGAATGTATCAATATCATTAAAGAACACGTACAACCGTTTGAAAAGAATAATATCATCTGGAAAACGCAAACGGACACGTATCTGAGAGAATTACAACGCTACGGTCATTTGGCGATTGCCGAAACCGAAAGTTTATTCCATTATGACAGTGAATGTACGTTGCGATTTGCCGATATGATCGAAGGCGATCAGGGTGAAAAAATCCGTTGGAAATTCTGTCTACTATCCATGCATTTCTTATTGGAAGATCTTGGATTTAGCCTTAAAGATCGTGTGGAAATGCTTAAAGTAGCCAAAACGAGTTTCGGAAATGAATTTAATCGTTCCGGTTCCGGCGATTTGAATAAACAGATCAACGAGATGTTTGCTAAAAACGAACGCGATATTGAGTTGTTTATGGACGAATCCTTAACCGACGAAATGTATGCACCAATATGGGATATCTTAAAAGAGCGTTCGGCTAAAAACAGTATGATCTCACAACACCTACAGGAACTGGCACGCGAACAAAAACTGCCTACTTCTTTCGGTTCTATCGCTTTAAGCTACCTGCATATGATCTGCAACCGGGTGTTTATTGCCAAACAACGCGTTCACGAAATGGTGGTTTACGATTATCTGTATCGTTATTACAGCAAACAATTGTATACATCCAAAGCAAAAAATACCGATTCCAAACAAGCTGAAACAGTATAATTATGAGAGCTTTAGCTGTATTAAGTCCGTCATTATATGAAAAAACAGATGCCCAAAAAAGGCATCTGTTTGCTATAGACCAACATCAGATTCCTCTTGGTTTTGTAACGGCCAACCCTCCGGATTTTGATGCCAACGCCGCCATTACTGCAAATCATGTTTTGGTTCGTAAAACCAGTTTTTCCCTGAATTACCGCGACCTGGGCATTATTGAACAAGCCTGGAAAAAAATTCGCAATATGGAACAGGAAACTTTTTATCCTATTGGATCTGATTTTTGCGGAATTGTAGAAGAAGTTGGTTCGGATGTCACCACTTTACAAATTGGTGACACAGTAATCGGCAATAATTTTTTCCCATATCCGGAAGATAATGCCATGCCGGGAATTCCATCCAATCATGCCAGTAGAGAATTTGAGATTTATCATCACGGTAAGCTAATAAAAGTTCCGGCCGGAATACCGGAAGAACAGGCCGGGAGCATGAGTATTGGTGCGCAAACCGCTGCAGCTATGATCCGAAGAGCCACTATAAAGGACGGTGACGTCGTTTTGGTGACTTCGGTAACCTCCAATACTTCTTTTTTCTTTTTAAACCTTTTAAAGGACAAAAACTGCACGGTATATGGCTTGTCCTATTCCGGAAAAAATACTGATGCCGTAAAACGTCATTTTCCGTTTATAAAGGAGATTTTTTCGTTTAAAGAGCTGGCATTTCCGGACCATTTGTATTTTGATGTAGTCCTGGATGCTTTTGCCGATACGTATTTAACGTCACTATGCGGTCATTTAAACTTCAATGCGCGCTATCTTACCTGCGGCGTCTATAACCAGTCGGCCGAAAAAATGAAAGCCGCCGAAAAAATAAATCTTACGACCTTGATCGCCGACCTGATGTTTCGCAATGTCCAGTTGATTGCCAATTGTCTGGGTACCGGCGACGATCTTAAAAATGGTATTGAAGGCTTTAAAAACGATACGCTGGTTATCGATCAGGTTTTTACAGACGAAACCGCTCTTACTTCATTTTTAGAAAAAACGTATAATTCGGAAGGAAACAAATTCGGGAAAGTTTCTTTTAAATATCTCTAAAAAACAACCGTTTTTGGTATTCAAGCGGGTTGATTACCACTAGAAACAATAACAATATATAAAGGCTGTCTTATCCGACAGCCTTTTTCTTTTAACAACATTTCAGCGTCCTCTTATGGCTTCTTGTCCTATCCCTAATAAAAACTAAAATGTGTTAATCCGAATTATGATACATTATCTTTTACCACTAGTCCAAGCTATTGCAATTTGCCCTGCAACTCCCAACATAGGCGCCACTACAGCAAGAAAGAATGTCCATAATGTCCCTCCATTTATTTCCTGTAACTGAGCATCATTTAACTCTACAACAGTTGCTTTTTCGAAAGCCAACCTGTTATTTGGTTTTTGCTTTTTCATACTAATATACTATTTAAAATTACCCCTACTCTTTTTAAGGATTTTCAGGTTACTCCTGAGGACTTTACGCGCGCCCGTCCACTATATTATTTCTAGTTAAAAAGAACCGGAATCCATTTTTAACCATTCTAACAATAGTATTTCTGATTGCTGTTAAAATCAAAGAGCCATTTTGTCTTCAGGGGAAATTTCACAAACCGTTTTAAGTCGGTAAATAACAGTTGTTCGTTTTTTTAAAGGGAATAGTTGCGTTTCGTTTTTTAATTTGAAACTGACTATATTCATGGAGAGAATTGTTTTTTAAACAAACATTGAGGAGTTGTATTCCATTTAACGGGGGATGTCTATAAGAGTATAAGAACCCTATACTTGTTTTGTGTTTTTGAAGTAGCTACTCATATTTTAAAAATACTTTCGCTACACAAAAACCCATCCGTTGCTGTTGTCGAAATGTCTTGATTTTATCGCCACATCTCTCCTTCATCAACACCGCAAAGTAATGTCGATTTTTTGGCCTTCGCAAACAAACACACCCTATTTTTATAAAAAACAGGCATCTGTTTTCACCAATAAAGCACTAACTATCAACCACTTCAAACAGCTTTCTTTCTATTTATTTTTTTCCATTTTTCGGATGTAAACCGAAGGAGAAACCCCTGTAAATTCTTTAAAATATTTCGAAAAAGAATCCGGACTCTTGTATCCAATCTCATCGGCGATGGCACTTATCGAATAGGATCGCAGTCTGGAATTGCGTTCCAACTCCACTATGGCATAGTTGATCCGCAGTTCATTAATATAAGCGCTGAAACTTTTGCCCAGTTCACTATTTATAATCTTCGATAAATACGCCGTATTCGTTTTTAGCTTTTTGGCCAAATTGTGTAAGGTGCAATCCTGTCGTAAATAGTATTTCTTTTCCTGGAGTTCTTCCAACTTACTTAATATCGCTTTAACCTGTTTCTCATCGATTTTCGATTTCCGACAAACCTCATTTTCATTGTCTATCGCTGTACTGCTTTTTACAAACGACAATTCTTTTTCCGCTTCAGATTGATCAATCATAAGATTGTTGATTTTATCAAAAAGAACGGTTTGTTTTTCCTGATTTATTTTTTCATTTTTTCGATATCCGACAAAAAGCACTCCAAAAAAACTCAGAAATAATAACACGACCCCTCCTATGATCCGGATATTTCTTTCGATAACATTCAAAATATCGGAATGGATCTCTTCCGTAGTACTCCCTGTTTTATCTGAGTCCAGGAAATGAATTTTCAGTATTTTTTTATTCAGTTCTTTACAAATGCTTATCCCTTCGGTGTAAATTAGCAATGAATCCGATGTGTTTTTCTCAAAACAGGTATCTGTCACGAATAAAATCGTGCCCATATATCGAAAACGATTCCTTGTGTTTTTTTGCCATTCTTTATCTGGTACATCATTATAAGCATTATCTACAGCCAATACCTCCATTTCATTATAACCTTTATTGGCTACTTTTCCCCAAACAGGTTGAAATCCTAATACCAGAATTATTACAAAACAAACTTTATGTATCACAAAAAACAACATCTCCATCCCATTTAAAACAAAAATAACCTTTTGATTACCAACACATAAACCCTGAAAAACTTTTAACATTCTGTTTCAAATAATGAAACTGTATTTTATATAAAATCAAAAAAAGATTACTATTTATAACTAATTATGATCGAAGAAAAGCGCCTCTAATTGGGTAAAAAAGCCTGTTATAAAATCAAAAAAATAATTTTAACGTGTTTTCCCAAATTGTACTACTGTTTCATAAATACCCTAAAATAAAAAAGACCATCTGAAACAGATAGTCTTTTTTAATGCTCCTCAAAAAGATGTACGATTAAAACTCCTGAAGTTTTATTGACACCTATTGTGGTTATCCATAACGTTTATTCGTTAAAGATTAGTCTAAAGCTTTGTCGATTGCGATGCTCATCGTTAATCCGATGATCACTCCTACACATACCGGAGTTGTTCCACCGTTTACATCGTTTAACTGGTTGTCGTTTAGTTCTACTAAAGCGTTTTTAGTAAAAGTTAATTTGTTGGAAGTTTGCGTTTTCATAATTTTTGTCTTTTTTGTTGGTTAAAGATTAGTCTAAAGCTTTGTCGATTGCGATGCTCATCGTTAGTCCGATGATCACTCCTACACATACTGGAGTTGTTCCACCGTTTACATCGTTTAATTGATTGTCGTTTAATTCTACTAAAGCGTTTTTAGTAAAAGTTAATTTGTTGGAAGTTTGCGTTTTCATAATTTTTGTCTTTTTTGTTGGTTAAAGATTAGTCTAAAGCTTTGTCGATTGCGATGCTCATCGTTAGTCCGATGATCACTCCTACACATACTGGAGTTGTTCCACCGTTTACATCGTTTAATTGATTGTCGTTTAATTCTACTAAAGCGTTTTTAGTAAAAGTTAATTTGTTGGAAGTTTGCGTTTTCATAATTTTTGTCTTTTTTGTTGGTTAAAGATTAGTCTAAAGCTTTGTCGATTGCGATGCTCATCGTTAGTCCGATGATCACTCCTACACATACCGGAGTTGTTCCACCGTTTACATCGTTTAATTGGTTGTCGTTTAGTTCCACTAAAGAACTTTTTGCGAAAGCTAATTTGTTGGCGTTTTGCGTTTTCATAATTTTTGTCTTTTTTGTTGGTTAAGGATTAGTCTAAAACTTTGTCGATTGCGATGCTCATCGTTAGTCCGATGATCACTCCTACACATACCGGAGTTGTTCCACCGTTTACATCGTTTAACTGATTGTCGTTTAGTTCTACTAAAGCGTTTTTAGTAAAAGCTAATTTGTTGGAAGTTTGCGTTTTCATGTTTTAAAAGTTTTAAGGTTAAGGATTAGTCTAAAGCTTTGTCAATTGCGATGCTCATCGTTAGTCCGATGATCACTCCTACACATACTGGAGTCGTTCCACCGTTTACATCGTTTAATTGGTTGTCGTTTAATTCTACTAAAGCGTTTTTAGTAAAGGCTAATTTGTTTGAAGTTTGCGTTTTCATGTTTTAAAAGTTTTAAGGTTAAGGATTAGTCTAAAGCTTTGTCAATTGCGATGTAGATTGTTAGTCCGATGATCACTCCCGTACATACCGGAGTCGTTCCACCGTTTACATCGTTTAATTGGTTGTCGTTTAGTTCTACTAAAGAACTTTTTGCGAAAGCTAATTTGTTGGCGTTTTGCGTTTTCATGTTTTAAAAGTTTTAAGGTTAAGGATTAGTCTAAAGCTTTGTCGATTGCGATGTAGATTGTTAGTCCGATGATCACTCCTGTACATACCGGAGTTGTTCCACCGTTTACATCGTTTAATTGGTTGTCGTTTAGTTCCACTAAAGCGTTTTTAGTAAAAGCTAATTTGTTGGAAGTTTGCGTTTTCATGTTTTAAAAGTTTTAAGGTTAAGGATTAGTCTAAAGCTTTGTCGATTGCGATGCTCATCGTTAATCCGATGATCACTCCTACACATACCGGAGTTGTTCCACCGTTTACATCGTTTAACTGATTGTCATTTAATTCTACTAAAGAACTTTTTGCGAAAGCTAATTTGTTGGCGTTTTGCGTTTTCATGTTTTAAAAGTTTTAAGGTTAAGGATTAGTCTAAAGCTTTGTCGATTGCGATGCTCATCGTTAATCCGATGATCACTCCTACACATACCGGAGTTGTTCCACCGTTTACATCGTTTAATTGGTTGTCGTTTAGTTCTACTAAAGCGTTTTTAGTAAAAGCTAATTTGTTGGAAGTTTGCGTTTTCATAATTTTTGTCTTTTTTGTTGGTTAAAGATTAGTCTAAAGCTTTGTCAATTGCGATGCTCATCGTTAGTCCAATGATCACTCCTACACATACTGGAGTCGTTCCACCGTTTACATCGTTTAATTGGTTGTCGTTTAATTCTACTAAAGCGTTTTTAGTAAAGGCTAATTTGTTTGAAGTTTGCGTTTTCATGTTTTAAAAGTTTTAAGGTTAAAGATTAGTCTAAAGCTTTGTCGATTGCGATGTAGATTGTTAGTCCGATGATCACTCCTGTACATACCGGAGTCGTTCCACCGTTTACATCGTTTAATTGGTTGTCGTTTAGTTCTACTAAAGCGTTTTTAGTAAAGGCTAATTTGTTTGAAGTTTGCGTTTTCATGTTTTAAAAGTTTTAAGGTTAAGGATTAGTCTAAAGCTTTGTCAATTGCGATGTAGATTGTTAATCCGATGATCACTCCTGTACATACCGGAGTCGTTCCACCGTTTACATCGTTTAATTGGTTGTCGTTTAGTTCTACTAAAGCGTTTTTAGTAAAAGCTAATTTGTTGGAAGTTTGCGTTTTCATGTTTTAAAAGTTTTAAGGTTAAGGATTAGTCTAAAGCTTTATCGATTGCGATGTAGATTGTTAATCCGATGATCACTCCTGTACATACCGGAGTCGTTCCACCGTTTACATCGTTTAATTGGTTGTCGTTTAGTTCCACTAAAGAACTTTTTGCGAAAGCTAATTTGTTGGCGTTTTGCGTTTTCATGTTTTAAAAGTTTTAAGGTTAAAGATTAGTCTAAAGCTTTATCGATTGCGATGCTCATCGTTAGTCCGATGATCACTCCTACACATACTGGAGTTGTTCCACCGTTTACATCGTTTAATTGATTGTCGTTTAGTTCTACTAAAGAACTTTTTGCGAAAGCTAATTTGTTGGCGTTTTGCGTTTTCATGTTTTAAAAGTTTTAAGGTTAAAGATTAGTCTAAAGCTTTGTCGATTGCGATGCTCATTGTTAGTCCAATGATCACTCCTACACATACCGGAGTTGTTCCACCGTTTACATCGTTTAATTGGTTATCGTTTAGTTCCACTAAAGAACTTTTTGCGAAGGCTAATTTGTTGGCGTTTTGCGTTTTCATGTTTTAAAAGTTTTAAGGTTAAGGATTAGTCTAAAGCTTTGTCAATTGCGATGTAGATTGTTAATCCGATGATCACTCCTGTACATACCGGAGTCGTTCCACCGTTTACATCGTTTAACTGATTGTCGTTTAGTTCCACTAAAGAACTTTTTGCGAAGGCTAATTTGTTGGCGTTTTGCGTTTTCATGTTTTAAAAGTTTTAAGGTTAAGGATTAGTCTAAAGCTTTGTCAATTGCGATGTAGATTGTTAATCCGATGATCACTCCTGTACATACCGGAGTCGTTCCACCGTTTACATCGTTTAACTGATTGTCGTTTAGTTCCACTAAAGAACTTTTTGCGAAGGCTAATTTGTTGGCGTTTTGCGTTTTCATGGTTTTAAATTTGTTGGTTAAAAATTATTATACCTGCTCCATAAAGAAGGTGTACGTGAATACTGTAGTGGTTAGAATTAACGGTGAGGTTCCACCTTTTACATCAATCATCTGACTGTTGTTCAATTCTACCAGGTCATTTTTGGCGAAAGCCAGTTTGTTTGCGTTTTGCGTTTTCATACGATTTGGTTTTTAAGGGTTGTGAATTAATTTTCTATTTGATCATTAAGTATGGTATATGTTAATACCGTTGTTGTTGTTGTCAGGATAAATGGTGAGGTTCCACCTTTTACATCAATCATCTGACTGTTGTTTAGTTCTACTAAGGCGTTTTTGGCAAAAGCCAGTTTGCTCGTGTTTGGTGTTTTCATGTTTTTTTCGCTTTAAAAATTAATTACTGGCTTCCATATCTTTGATGATAATGGTAATGGTGAAAATAAGTGGCCCAGTACATACCGGACTAGATCCGCCGTTTACGTCGTTTAACTGACTGTTATTTAATTCGATCAGATCTTTTTTGGCAAAGGCCAATTTGTTGGTGTGTGTTGTTTTCATAATACTGTTGTTATAGGTTAGAAATAGGTTTACAATGCATCTGCGTAAAAAAGAGTGGTGAACGTTACCGCCGAGAAAAGGAAGGGGGATGTGCCACCTTGTACATCATACAATTGATTGTCATTTAATTCGACTAAATCTTTTTTAGCAAAGGCCAATTTGCTTTGGTCTTTCGTTTTCATCGTTGTTCTGTTTTAAGGATTAATTACTCGCTTCCATTTCTTTTTCAAGAATGGTCATTACGGTGATAATGGACGAAGGCATAAGAGGAGATGTTCCTCCCTGTACATCGATCATCTGACTGTCGTTTAGTTCCACTAAAGCATTTTTAGTAAAGGCCAATTTGTTGGTGTTTGATGTTTTCATGATTTCTTGTTTTAGGAATTAATAATATCTTCAAGATCTTTTGTTGTCATAAGCGTAAGCGAAATGATAACCGAGCCTGAGCACAAGGGAGTAGATCCCCCGTTTACATCGTTTAACTGACTGCTGTTTAGTTCTACCAGGTCTTTTTTGGCAAAGCCCAATTTGTTGGTATTTGGTGTTTTCATATTGTTGTTGTTTTTTAGGTTGTGAATAGTCATACCGGGCCTGGCAAGCAAACAGCTGTTCCCTTACCGCAGTTATATCCGCTATGTCATGGATTTTTCCCGTTTATTGTCCGGTCGACGTTGTATTACGACTACGACTAACTAGTCGTGATTCGTCCCGGAACTTTTAGTATCCATCTGAATGATCATCGTTAAAATACCCTTCCGGAAAAAGGAATCAGTCGTCGCATCGGTTTTCCGATATTATTTATTGCGCTTCCAGGTAAGTGGCTGCCAATATCGAAACGGTTACTATCAACGTAACGGTGATCGATCCCCCATTGATATCCTGTAACTGATTGTCATTTAGCTCTACCAATGCAGTTTTGGTGAAGGCTAATTTGCTGTTGTGTGTTGTTTTCATGTTTTTTGTTTTTCGTTATACTTAATCAAGGTTTTTTCCTATAGTGTAACCCGCAGCTACTGATATCGCTACCACGATCGCACTCAGCAATAGAGAGCCTCCATTTACATTATTTAAATGATCATCGTTCAACTCCACGATGGATTTTTTGGCAAAGCCCAATTTGTTGGTGTGTGGTGTTTTCATAGTTCTCGTTTTTATATTTTGATTCATTAGCTATTCGTTATAGCAACGGTAATCGATACTACTAAACTCAATGTCGGTGTCAATCCACCATTGATATCCTGTAACTGATTGTCGTTTAATTCCACTAAAGAATTTTTAGCAAAGCCCAATTTGTTGGTATTTGGTGTTTTCATATTGTTGTTGTTTAGGTTGTGAATAGCCATACCGATCCTGGCAAGCAAACAGCTGTTCCCTTACCGCAGTTGTATCCGCTATGTCATGTGATTTTTTCCCGTTTATTGTCCGGTCGACGTTGTATTACGACTACGACTAACTAGTCGTGATTCGTCCCGGAACTTTTAGTATCCGTCTGAATGATCATCGTTAAAACACCATTCCGGAAAAAGGAATCAGTCGTCGCATCGGTTTTCCGATATTATTTATTATGCTTCCAGGTAAGTGGCTGCCAATATCGAAACGGTTACTATCAACGTAACGGTGATCGATCCCCCATTGATATCCTGTAACTGATTGTCATTTAGCTCTACCAATGCAGTTTTGGTGAAGGCTAGTTTGCTGTTGTGTGTTGTTTTCATGTTTTTTGTTTTTCGTTATACTTAATCAAGGTTTTTTCCTATAGTGTAACCCGCAGCTACTGATATTGCTACCACGATCGCACTCAGCAATAGAGAGCCTCCATTTACATTATTTAAATGATCATCGTTCAACTCCACGATGGATTTTTTGGCAAAGCCCAATTTGTTGGTATTTGATGTTTTCATAATTTTTGTTTTTAAGTTGTGAATAGCCATACCGATCCTGACGCAAGTAGCCATTCGCGCTCTTACCGCTGTTTTTTTCGTTATGTACTGTGATTTTTTTCCGCTTACTGTCCGACCGACCTTGTATTTAAGCTACGGCAAATCCGTCGTTTACGATTGTTTGTACCGGTAAGCATACGCATCCCGAACAGGTTTCTCCCCCTACAATCGTCGATCCCCCGTTAATTGTGATCATCTCTGCAGCATTTAATTCCGCTACCGAACTTTTGGCAAAAGCCAGTCTGTTGTGTGTTGTTTTCATCGGGATTGCTTGTTGTGTTAGTCCTGTGTTGCTATAACTGTAGCAACCCCCAGGGTAAATGATACGACTATAACGATTGAGAGCCCTAATGATCCTCCGTTTACATTGTTTAAATGATCATCGTTTAATTCTACGATGGAATTCTTCGCAAAAGTCAGCTTGCTATTGTGTGTTGTTTTCATGTTATTGCTGTTTAGGGTTGTAACTTGGTGATATTTCGAATCGGTCCCGGTACCAGAATACAGTCACCGCAAATCAATGTCGTTTGTTCGTTAAGGGTATCTCCTCCGCCGGCAACCTGACGCATCGCGGATTGGCTTAATTCTGCAATATCATTTTTCTTAAAATGAAGTTTGTTTGGTGTTGCTTTTTTCATATTTTTTATTTTTAGTTGTTATCAAATTTTTCGGTGATCGTTTGAAAGGTCATCGTGATCAAAGTCGTACTCGACGGTGTGAGCGTTCCACCGGCAATAGCCGCCATGGTTTGTTCGTTTAACTCCGTTACCGATTTTTTGGCAAACGAAAGTTTGTGTGTTGTTGCTTTTTTCATTTCCCTTTGTTTTTACAATAAAGTCATGTCTTCTTGTGTCCCAACAGTCAGAACCAATGAGGTTGACCCGACAACGATTGTGACTAAGATTCCGGTTCCTCCGGCGATTGCATTCATTTTCTGTTCGTTTAATTCAACCAGTGAATTTTTACGGAACATCAGTGCGTTGTTTGTTTGCTGTTTCATGTTTTCTTATTTTTTGATTAATCTGTTTCGTGACGATATCACTTACCGTCGGGTTATTTTAATTCCCGGAACGACTGGCAAACGGACAGAATTGGCTGGTGTTGCGCTGTTGCAACTTACGGTTCCCTTCTATCATTGGGTTATAAATGCCCGTTTGCTATGGTTCACGGATGTTCTTTTTTTGATCTCCTGACATATCGCTATCGGATCCAGTCAATATGGCGCTTCTTTCTGATGAAAGTGTATTTTTCGTTTTATGAAATTCGGTCGTTGCTTTTAGCGCGCTACTTTATTGATGGCCGTATACATCGTCATCATTACTAATGAGGTGCCTCCTGCCATGGTTAATGTCCCACCGATAATGGCCGCCATTTTCGGTTCGTTTAATTCAACTAATGCTGTTTTATGGAATTCCAGCTTACTGATGGTTTTCTTTTTCATAGCGTTATTTTTTAGTTGATCTCCATTCCGTTTTTAATCCGGCTGGTCACCACTACACAGTCACCGCATACGAAAGTTGTAGCCCCACCATTTACCTGGTTCATCGCTGCTAAATCCAGTTCGACAACCGCATTCGATTGAAATGCCAGTTTATTTTTTACGTGTGTTTTCATAAGACATTGCTTTTTGTTGTTAAATCGTGTTTGAATCCTACCGCCGTATGGTTAGTCCTGTGTGTTTTCGATACGGCTGGTAATTACTACGCAGTCGCCACAGATAAAGGTTGTGGCACCGCCATTTACCTGATTCATCGTTACTAAATCCAGTTCGGCAACCGCATTCGATTGAAATGCCAGTTTATTTGTTGCTTGTGTTTTCATAAGGTTTTGTTTTTTGTTGTTGTTCCATTTTTCACCCACTAGTGCAGGAATCGCATTCGAATTCCGGACCTATTGTTAGTCCAATGCCTTTTCGATACGGCTGGTAATTACCACACAGTCACCACAGATAAAGGTTGTGGCACCGCCAATTACCTGGTTCATCGCTGCTAAATCCAATTCGGCAACCGCATTCGATTGAAATACCAATTTGTTTGTTACTTGTGTTTTCATACTATTGTGTTTTTAGTGTTGTTATTGGGCTCTTCGTTACAACGCATAGGTATCCTGTTGCCAAACAGCTCATGCTGTTCACATTCGAAATAATCGGACTGTAAAGAGAGGGGGTTTTACTTACATCGCTTCGACTTGCATGATGGTTCTGACCACCGAGACACATACGCATCCGGTACAGGTTTCACCACCCATAATGGTACTACCGCCATTAATCGTTCTCATTTCGACAGCGTTCAATTCTATGATGTCATTTTTCGCAAATAACAATCGGTGTGTTGTGTGTGTTGTTTTCATAGGACTGTAGTTTTAAACCTGTGGTTTCATCATATCTTTTATCTTATCACCAATATAATTGATGATCGCATCCATCGAACCCCCGTTTACGTTTTGTAATTGGTTGTCGTTTAGTTCTACTATTGCATTTTTTGCAAAATCAAGTCGATTGTTGTGTTTTGTCGTTTTCATAAGGTTGTATGTATTGTGTTAAACATTGTTTTTTTAAGGAAAAACCGTTACTATCGTATGGATAAGACCGGATAGTGCGGTTTTTCCTCTTTTTAAAATGGTATTAGAACTGTGCTTTAATGATCGTTCTGATTGGTCCCGGAACCGGAATACAGTCACCACAAATGATGGTTGTTTGCTCTTCAACGATGGTTGTTCCACCACCTACTACATTACGCATTGCTTTTTGATCTAATTCTGCTACTGAACTTTTCTTAAAAGTAAGTGCGCTTTTGTTTTCTTTTTTCATGATTTAAAATTTAAGAGTTATTACAATTGATTAAAATTTGTTTTTACGGTGCCTGATAACCATTATAGTGATCCGGCCATAGGGTTGAATTCGGTGGTATAGTGTCCTTTGCTTGAGTTCACACAAAACGTGCAGCTCAATGGATTGTTTGTTAGCAATACTTCTGTACTACCACCACCGTTAATTCTTTTTAATTCTTCTCCGTTCAGTTCCGCTACAGAACTTTTATAGAAGAACAGCATGTCGATTCTTTGATTTTTCATAATTCTCGTTGTATTTAGTTATTAGATATTCTGTTCAAAATACGTTTTGAATGCAATCATAACCACGAGGAATCTGATCAATCGGCTAGTGCTTTTTTTGAGGCTTCGCTGTAAAAAATCGGATTACAGCCCTAAAAAATCGCTTCACCGAAGCATAAAATCGGGATTCTCGTACCGCTTCGTCATTCAATTCGACGATGGTATTCTTTTTAAATCGCGACGGGTTGATCATTTTTTTCGTTTTCATGGTTTCTTTTAAATTTTCTGCTGTAACGTCCACTACAATGAAATGATTTCATTCCTGGAACGCCATTAATTTTCAGTTTGCCATTGGCACACGTAGGGTTGTGTTGTAACCATTCGAATAGCGCAATACCGTCTGAATAAATTCGGTTCATTCGGATCCGATAAATCGGCTCCTGAGCATTTTACCCATTAAGGGCTTAAAATTTACCAACGAAAGAAGGGAGTGAGTGTGTCTTTAGAAAGGAGGGAACTTTTTTTGTCAAAACTTGACTTTAATAAATAAAAAGTTATCTTTGTAAAGATACTCCAACCTATAATTTGTTGGATTTCGTTTTGTAATTCATTCTATAAAACAGGGCCTTCCACGCTCTGTTTTATTTTTTTATGCCTTCTGTGTTTTTTGAGTAGCTACTCATATTAAAAATACTTTCGCTACCTAAAAACCCATCCGTTAATGTTTTTAAAATGTTCTGATCAAATCATTTCATTTCTCATTCATCAACAGGACAAAGTAAAGCCGTTTTTTTTTCTCCCACAAACAAACAATGCCTATTTTTATAAAAAAACAGGCATCATTTATGGAGTTATTATTTTGATTTTAAGTGTATTATAAAAAATATATTTTTATGTTGCACTTTCTGCTTTATGCTTCATTTCTTCTATTTTTTTGATGTAAATGGAGGGGGTTATACCTGTTGCAGCCTTAAAATATTTGGTAAAAGAGTCGGAACTTTTATAACCAATCTCATCGGCAATCGAACTAACCGAGTACGCACGTAACTTCGAATTGTTCTTTAATTCCAATATTACGTAGTTAATACGAAGCTCATTAATGTAGGTACTAAAGCTTTTTCCAAGCTCATTGTTCACAATCTTGGACAAATAGGCCGTATTGGTTTTAAGTTTTTTGGCCACATTATGTAGGGTACAGTCTTGTCGGAGGAAATATTTCTTTTCCTGAAGTTTTTCCAGTTTCTCCAATATATCATTCACCCGCTCATCTTTAATGATAAAGGTTGCATCGGTAGGAACCACATCCGGATGGCTAATAGCCTCCGCATCGGCATCAAATGTTTCTGATGCCTCCAAATGTTCCTCTTGTGGGGCTTCCAATTCCTCGGGTTCATCAGCCTCAATAATGTCTTCTTCTTTACTAATCGTGATGTTCGGAATCAACTGACTTTCAAGTATGTCTTCTTTTGTTGTGCTTTTCGCAGTCTTTTCCTGCTCTTCCAATAACTTCTTCGCCTCGAAATCGTTGATTTTTCCAATCAGAATCTCAAATTTCTCCTGGTTGACTCTGGCATTTCTTTTATTTCGGAAGTAGAAAAAGCCTAAAAATCCGATTAATAATAAAACCGCAACAATCAGGATGTTCTTTTGCTTTACCTCATCTGTTTTCTCCTGATCGATCTTTTCAATGTCGATTTTGTGTAAATCTTCCAGCGTTCCGATTTTTTTCGCAGATTTCTTGGAGTTTTCATCGATAAACTTCTGATAATAAAAGTTCGATAGTCCGATACTGTCTACCGCTTTATAGTTTTCGGCCAGCAATTTGTAATAATCCGTAAGCTCTTCCGGGGCAAATTCCGATTTGTTCTGTTTGGATAATCCGGCTTTTAATACCTGATTCGATTCATTATACTGCTTTTGTTCACTTCTCAAACCCGCTAAACTCAGCATTACCGTGGCTTCGGTTCGTTTGTTTTTGATTTTAATCGTTTTTTGCAGCGCCTCATTCAATATGGCTTCGGTATTCTTATAGTCTTTTTTCTTTAAAAAACTCAATCCTTTTACATTCAGGAAATAAACCTCCAGTTCTTTGTCATTAGCCTCTTTACAGTATTTCAATCCCTTATTGATATAAATCATCGACGAATCGGGCTGGTTCATTTTCAGATAGGTCTTGGCTATTTTAAGTTCCAACGAGGCACGTTCCGACTTGGAAATATCGCCATTGTTCAGGTATTTTTTAAAAACCGTTAGCGCTTCTCCGTGTTTCCCGATCTCATATTTGATATTCGCAATGCTGATGCTAATACTCCGTACACTATAGGAATCTTTTAATTTATTGGCCAGCTGAAGCGCTTCGTTATACAGTAATAAGGATTGTTCAAAATTATAGGTCTGATAGAGTAAACTCGCTTTGTTGATCTTGGCTCGCAAAACCAGATTCTGGTTATTGGCTCCGTAGGCCTTGATAATCGCTTTGTCACAAAAATAAAAAGCGCTATCGGTTTCCGATAACGTCATACATACATACCCCAAATAATTATACGCAATGATCACATCGTTGTCTTCTTTTTGCTTTTCGCTAATCGACAAATACCGATGAATGTATTTTTTGGCCAGCGCCGGATTGCTGTAAATATGTTTCTGAATAGAATCTTTTAACTGATTCTTTGTATCTGTTGCTAAAATCGATTGAAAACTCAATAGAAATGCACAAAGAAAAACTCTTTTTAGTAGGGATAGCAACATATTTTAACAGGTTTTTGTATAACAAAAATAACATTTTTTTATTATTAAAAATTTATTTATAACAAACTGATTCACAAATGTTTACAAATTCGAAAAACAGTATTTTTTTTATAAATTTAGGCATACTTGACTTTGATTATCAGGCTTTTAGGTCTAGTTTTGAATCAACAAATAAAAACCCACACACCATGAAAACTACAAAAAACAATTTACTTGCGTTCAAAAAAACATCAATTGTTGAACTATCAAAAAGCGACTGTTCTAAAATAAAAGGCGGTAACGATGTTACCGATCCAATCACCGATCCGGACCGAAGCGGAATCTATTCCTTACTGTGTCCGACCACTCACCCCACAAGACCAAATTAAAACACAGAGAGCCTCAATTTAGACTGCACCCAAAAGATTAGACAAATTTATAATTAATTATTATAATAGTGAGCTCGATATTTTATCGGGCTCATTTTGTTTAGATTTGATTTAATTCTTTCGTTATTGTAATAGATTATATATTT
>Ga0206119_100152_pt1 | contig 47947 bp, 33 predicted proteins | sample 3A50Ametagenome_FD_148608 | JGI IMG/M metagenome (GOLD analysis project Ga0206119, IMG submission 148608) | Enriched microbial communities from leaf-cutter ant dump, University of Wisconsin, Madison, United States - 3A50A | ecosystem: Environmental > Terrestrial > Nest > Insects nest > Nest dump...
CGACCACGAATGGGGCGTTATCCACCTGAAGATGCTGCTCCAGAAGCAGATCATGCCCTATGCGATCGACTACGACAGCCAGATCGAAATCCACAAGGACGAGGTGGAGCTGGGGCCGGACGAGGCGGTCGGTCTCGGCCTCGTCCTGCACGAACTGGCGACCAATGCCCGCAAATACGGCTCGCTCTCCGTGCGCACCGGCAAGGTGGTCATCACCGCCCGCATCGTCAACGAGGACGGCCATCGCGTGCTCAACATGACCTGGCACGAGGTCGGCGGACCGCCGGTCAAGGCCGACGGCCGGCGCGGCTTCGGCTCGGTGCTGATCGAGCGCAGCCTCGACAAGATCCTCGGCAGCAGCGTGCATGTCGAGTACCTGCCGAAGGGCGTCACCGCCGTCGTGCGCATGCCGCTCTGAGAGCGGCACGGTCGGTTTTCAGGAAAAATCGGTCAGTCGTCGTCTCGCCGGGATTTCGGGGCGAGCAGGAAGCCGAGGGCGAGCGCCACGGCGGTCGCCGCGAAGGGCTTCCTCACGGCGACGGTGGCGGCGGCCGCCATCAGGTCGCGGCGGGCGGCAAGCTCGCGGCGGCGGAGGCGCCGGCGCTCGCGTTCGCGCCGGTTGCGGGCGGCAACGACGCCAAGCACGATGAGGGCGAGCAGCAGGAAGCCGGCGGCAAGGCCGAAGAGGGCCGGCACGGCGCCGTAGCGGTCGGCAAGCGCCACCGCGCCGCCGACGACCGCCAGCACATAGGCCGTCAGCAGCATGAGGCCGATGGCAAGGCCCGCTATGGCGTTGCGCTTGGCGATGTCCATCGTCTCGTCCACCCGGTCACCGACGCGGGTGACGAGATTCTGGACGAGGATTGCCCCCAGTGACAGCATGTCGATGCGCTCCGTTGGTGGAGGAGAAGGATCAGCGCCGCAGCAGGGCGGCGAGGAGGAAGCCGGCGGCAGCGGCGATGCCGAGCGTCGTCAGCGGGCGCTCGTGCACGGCCTTGCGGGCCTTCTGGCCGGTGTCGCGGTAGCGCGCCTGGAATTCGGCGAGGATGTCTTCCCCGGCGGCGATCATGTCGGCGATGTCGCTCTGGGCGCGGTCCTTGAGGTCGTGGGCGGCATCGCCCATATCCGCCTTCACCGCGCGGGCCTTCTTGCGGATGCTCTTGGCGCCGCCGGCTGCGTCGTCGGCCATGAGGCGGGTGAGCGACGCGATCTCGGCGCGCAGGTCCGCGATCTGGTCCTCGACGGCCCGGGCTTCGTCCGCGACGGTGTCGCGAAGGTTCTTGCTGCGGGATGAAAACAATCCGTTGGCCATGCCGTTTCTCCTTTTGCGGATCGCCCGCGGCCTGGCGCGGGGCGACAGCGCTCCACCCCCTTGGCGGAACGGTCTCGGGCCAAAAACGCGCAATCTCGCAAAAGGTTCCGGAAAATCAGGACGAAGCGGTGTGCGGCAGCACGAAGGGGGCGCCCGAGGCGGGCACGCCGTTGATGCGCATGCGGCAGCCGAAGACGGCCTCCATGGCGTCGTCGGTCATCACCTCGGCGGGCGGGCCGGCGCGCTCGATGCGGCCGCCCTTCATCATCACCATATGGTCGGCGAACATGGCGGTGAGGTTGAGGTCGTGCATGACGGCGATCACCCCGCCGCCGGCTTCGCAATAGCGCCGTGCAAGCTGCATGATGGTGAGCTGGTGGCGGATGTCGAGGGCCGAGACCGGCTCGTCGAGCATGAGGAAGCAGGGCTCGCCGTCGAGCACGGGTTCCCAGATCTGCGAGAGGACGCGGGCGAGTTGCACGCGCTGCTGCTCGCCGCCGGAAAGCTCCTGGTAGAAGCGGCCGGCAAAGCCGCCGAGATCGACGGCGGCGAGCGCCTCGGCGGTAATGGCGTCGATGCGCTCGGCATGCCGGTTCGGCCCGACGGTGAGGCCGAGGCGGACGATCTCGCGGACCGTGAAGGGAAAGGCGATGGTGGCCGCCTGCGGCAGCACCGCGCGCCTTGTGGCGAGCTGCCAGGGTTCGAGCCCGCGGATGTCGTGGCCGTTGAGGGTGATCTCGCCCTTGCTGGCAAGCTCGCCGGCGATGGCCTTGAGCGTGGTCGTCTTGCCTGAGCCGTTGGGGCCGACGATGGCGGTGAGTTCGCCGGCCCTGGCCGTCAGCGACACGCCTTCGACGATGGTCCTGCCGGAAAGGCCGACCGAAAGGTTCCTTGCGAGGATCATCGTGTCACCAGCCGTTCCGGCCGCGGTCGCGCAGGAGCACCCACAGGAAGAAGGGTGCGCCGGCAAGCGCGGTGATGATGCCGATCGGCAGCTCGGCGGGAGCGACGAGCGTGCGCGCCAGCATGTCCGCGCCGAGCATCAGCACGCCGCCGAGAAGGGCGGAGGCCGGCAGCAGGTAGCGGTGGTCCGGGCCGATGACGATGCGCAGCAGATGCGGCACGACGATGCCGACAAAGCCGATGCCGCCGCTGACGGCGACGGAGGCGCCGACCGCGCCGGCGACGGCGACGACGGCGGTGTATTTCAGCCGCTGAACCTTGACGCCCATGTGGAAGGCGGCGGCCTCGCCGAGCGTGATGGCGTTGAGGCCGCGTGAAAGGAACGGCACGACGAGGAGGGCGAGGAGGATGACCGGGCCGGCGGCGAAGAGCTTCGCCCAGGTCATGCCCGACAGCGAGCCGAGGCTCCAGAACGTGATGTCGCGGAGCTGCTTGTCGTCGGCCATGTAGATGAGGACGCCGGTGGCAGCGCCCGCGAGCGCGGCGATCGCGATGCCGGCAAGAAGCATGGTGGCGACCGAGGTCTGCCCGCCGCGCGTGGCGATGCGGTAGAGGAGCAGCGTCGTCAGGAGGCCGCCGATGAAGGCGGCGGCGGGAAGCGCGAAGGCGCCGAGCGCCAGCATCAGGCCGGCCGGCAGGCTGGCGCCGAGCACGATCATCAGCACCGCGCCGAGCGCCGAGCCTGCGGAAATGCCGACGAGGCCGGGGTCGGCGAGCGGATTGCGGAAGAGGCCCTGCATGACGGCGCCCGACATGGCGAGCGCCGCGCCGATGAGGAAGCCGAGAAGCGCGCGGGGCATGCGGATATCGAGGACGATGATGCGGTCGCGCACGCTGAGCGCCGTGTCCTCCGTGCCGTGCAGCAGCGCGGCGATGACGTTGAGGGCCGAGGCATCCGAGGCGCCGGTCGCAATCGACAGCGCGAGCGCGGCGAGCGAGAGGACGACGAGGAGGGTGAGCGTCAGGCGCGCGACCGCCGTCCTGTCACCGGCGGCGCGCGCTTGCTTCGAGCGCATCAGGAAGGAACCGCGCGCGAAAGAGCCGCGCGCAGCGTCATTGAGAGACATTGCCGTAGAGTTCTTTGTTGAGGTCGCGGATGGCGGAGGCGGTGCGCGGGCCGAAGCCGAGCAGGTGCAGGCTGTTCATGCGCAGGACCGCCTTGTTCTGGCCGGCGGGCGTGACGGCGATCGCCGGATGGGCAAGGACCTCCTCGTCCGTGCTGCCCGCGCCGGGGCGCGTCATGACCATGACGACGTCGGGCTTCGCGTTGATGACCGCCTCGTCGGTGAGCGGCTTATAGCCGTCGAACGTGTCTTCGGTCGCGTTGATCGCGCCGGCAAGGCCGATGATGCCGTCGGCGGCGGTGTGCCTGCCGGCGGCCATGATGCGGCCGTTCTGGAAGCTGAGGATGAAGAGCACGCGCTTGCGCTCGCTCTGCGGCCGCCTGGCGGCATCCGCGATGGCGACGTCGAGGTCGGCGCCGACCTTCTCCTCCAGCGCCCTGGCCTTTTCCGGCACGCCGAGGAAATCGCCGACGACGTCGATCTTCTTGAGGATCGCGGCGCGGTCGTAACCTTCCGGCACGGTCTCGAAGGGGATGCCGGCGGTCTTCAGCACGGCGAGCGCATCGGCCGGGCCGCTGCCTTCGACGGCGAGGATGGCGGTCGGGTTGACGGCGATGACGCCTTCCGGCGACAAGGCCCGCATATAGCCGACATCCGGCAGCTTCAGCGCTTCTTCCGGATACATGCTGGTGCTGTCGCGGGCGACCAGCCGGTCGCCTTCGCCGAGGGCGTAGACGATCTCCGTGACCGCGCCGCCGATGGTGACGAGCTTCGAGGTGTCGACCTTCTGCATCTCCTGCGCGACGGCCTCGCGCACGAAGCCGTCCGGGCCGGGCGCGGCGAGCGGCAGGACGAACGGGAGGGAGAGCGCGACGGCGGTGAGAGCCGCACCCAGCGGCCGGACGCGGCGAAGATCGAAGCTCTTGCTCATGGTCATGATCCTTCCGGGATTGCCTCAGGCGGCCGCGCTGTCGGGGCGCGGCAGGTCGGCGAGGAGGCCGCGCCAGTCCTCGCGCTCGCCCATGCCTTCCTTGCGCTTGCCGAAGAACTGCACGATCATCTCGCCGCTCGCGTCATAGGCTTCCAGCGAGGTGACGTGGCCGTCCGAGGTCGGCTTGCGCACCACCCAGCATTCGGCGATGTGGTCCGTGCGCAGGTGCATGTGGAAGGTCGGGTCGAGCACATTGAGCCAGGGGCCCATCGGCTGGAGGTTGACGACCGGGCCGGTATGGATCTGGATCGCGCCGTGGTTGCCGGCAAAGCACATGATGTCCGTGCCGCGCTCGGCGGCAAGGCGCAGCAGTTCGCCGACGGCATCGGCGCGCACCTCGTGGGCGAAGTCCTCGCCGACGCTGCGCACGGCATCCTGCCGGGCGATCTTCAGCTTGCGCAGCATGCCGAAGAACTGATGCGTATCGGTCATCGCGCTCCAGCTTTCGCGCAGCGCCGCGACGTCGACCGGGCCGGTCTCGACGGTCTTTTCGGAGACGACCGCGACGAAGTCCTGCGACTGGTCCTCGAGGCGGAAATCGGCGACGATGGCCTCATAGGCTTCGAGGTTGGAGGCCGGGCGCAGGTGCACCTTGTGGACGGCCGTGCCGGCCTTGTCGAAGAACTGCAGGCTGCGGCGCACCTGCTCGCCGTCGGTCTTGGTGACGGCGAAGCCGTGCGCCCAGGTGCCGGGGAAGATGCGAAGGTCGATGTTCTCGCCGAGCACGATGGAGGCGTGCTTGCCGGTGGTGACTTTCTCGAAGACGCCGATCTTCTCGTGCACCACGCTCTCGTTGCGGGTCAGCGCCATGATCTCGCCGAGCGCCTCGGCGCGCTCGAGGAAGCGGTTGGCGCTGCCGTCGATCCGCACGGCCGTCAGGCCGACTTCCGCTGCGACCAGCGCTGCCTCCGAAATGCCGAGCCGGGCGGCAATGTCGCGCTCGCGCATCTTCGGGTTCTCGGCGCGGAAGGCGCGGATTTCGGCGGGGGTCGGGTGGGTCGTGTCGGTCATGGGATCGGCCTTCATCCAAATGCGTGGTACTGCTCGCCGCCGCGTTGGATTCCGGTGAAAAATTCCCGGCGGAACAGCGGTTTGGCGGGGTTTTCGGCGTTTACTATCTTGACTTCATTACTCATATTTATTTATGCACGCAATACCGGAGCGGCAAAGTCATGTTAATTCTTCGACTGCGGCGGCCGGTGGTATCGAGCGCGGCCGGTCTCCGGCCGTTTCCGAAGCGTTTCTCAGGCAGGCAGGCCCCATGACCCTACGCACCCTTCTTCTTTCCGCGACGCTTTCCCTTGCCGCCGCCACGGGCGCGGCAGCGCAGGACGCGGCCGCCGCCAGGGGGCTGGAGGTCGAGCTCAACGCGCTCGCCGCCTCGCAGAAGGGCTGCCTCTTCACCTTCGTGGCAGCCAACGGCCTTGCGCAGGACATTTCCAAGGTTTCCTTCGAATTCGTGATCTTCAACGACAAGGGCACGGTCGAGCGTCTGGCCCTTCTCGATTTCCGCGACCTGCCGGCGGGCAAGTCCAAGGTGCGCCAGTTCGACGTGCCGGGCATCAAGTGCGAGGCCGTCAAGAACCTCTTGATCAACGATGCGCCGGTCTGCGAAGGCGAGGGGCTGGAAAAGGGCCGCTGCATGGACGGCATCGTCACGCGCAGCAAGGCGACCGCCGGCCTCGAAGGCTGAGGCCAAGACCGCGGCCATGACGCGCCGCGATGCATGAAACGGAATGACGGGTGATGTGATGAGTGGAAGCAAGTGGCTCTGGATCGGTGCGGGCGTCGTGTCCCTGCTCGCCCATGCCGGCGCGGCCGCGATCCTCACGCTGGCCCCCGCCGAGAAGCAGGATGAGGCGCTGATCGCCGGCGGCGTCGTCGCCGAGGTGGCGATGCTCGGCAACAGCGCCTTCGAGGCGGTGGAATCGGGCAATCCCGACGACGTCATCAGGCCCGAGGAAATCGAGCCGGACGTGACGGAGCCGGTTCCCCAACAGGTATCGGAAATCCAGCCGACCGAGATCCAGCCGGAGACGACGGAAATGGTCTCGCCGGTCGATCCCGTCGCCTCCGAGCCGGTGCAGGAACTGATCGTTCCTTCCGCCGAAGTGGAGATCGCCGCGGTTCCCGTTCCCGAGATCAAGCCGGAAATCGAGCCGGAGCAGGAGATCAAGCCGGTTCCCGAGAAGAAGGAAGAGCCGGTCCGGAAGGTCGAGCAGAAGAAGCCGAAGCCGAAGGTCGTCAGGAAGGCCGGCGAGAAGGGCAAGGCCAGGGCGAGCACGGCAAAGGGCGAGATCGACGGCTCTGCCGACGTCAAGACCGCCTCCGTGGGCGGCCAGAAGAAGGGCAATTCCTCCGCCGCCGGCAATGCCGCCGTCAGCAATTATCCGGGCAAGGTGCGCAACAAGATCAACCGGGCCAAGCGCCGTGCGCCGGGCGGCGAACGCGGCAGCGTCGTGGTGAGCTTCGTCGTCGGCGCGGGCGGGCAGGCGAGCGGCATCCGCATCGCCCGCAGCTCCGGCAGCGGGGCGCTCGACCGGGCGGCGCTCGAATCGGTGCAGCGCGCGGCGCCCTTCGCCAGGATACCGGAGGCCGCGGGACGCGCCTCCTGGGCCTTCAACATCCCGATCGTCTTCAACTGAGATCGTCATTCCCGCCTGCCTGGCGCCGATGGGATTTTTTTGCGTTAAAATATGAGTTTTGTGGTCATGTTTATACTTTACTGTGAAACTCATGTTTTGTAGGGTGCCGGCGAACCGAGGCTCCGCCCCCTGCGGAGTGCCACAAGGGAGTTTGCATGACCTCCATGACTGCCGGCCGCGCTGAAGCGCTTTTGAAAGCAGCGATCGCCGAGCGCGATCGGCGCATTGCCGATCTGGAACGCCAGCTGGCGGCCCTCAGGAAACAGATGGCGGGCGTGCAGGCGCAGGCACCGGTGGAAGCGGCGGCTGCCGCCCCGGCGCCGCGCAGCGTGGAAATCACCAAGGTCAAGCGCCGTAGCGGCGAAGCGGAGAGGAAGGCGATGCGCGAGAAGCACAGGCAACAGCAGCAGGCCCGCCAGCAGAACGAGGTGCGGGACGACAGCAAGGCCGCGCTCGAAGGGCGCAGCTTCCTCTATGTCGGCGGGCGCGATTGCCAGGTGGCGCATCTGCGCCAGATCGCCAGCTCCTACGGCGCCAACCTCATCCACCATGACGGGGGCCTGCGCGAGGCCGTCTCCCGCATCGACAACGTGCTGCCCTCCGTCGACTGCGTCTTCTGCCCCATCGACTGTATCAGCCACGATGCCTGCATCCGCGTGAAGACGGGCTGCAAGAAGTGGGAGAAGGCTTTCGTGCCGCTGCGCAACGGCAGCAAATCCTCCTTCGAGCGGGCCCTGCAGAGCATGACCCAGGGAGACAATGTCCAGTGAATGAAGAAAGACCCGAGGCCTTCATGATGATCGGCCTGCACAAGCTGGCCGCCCAGAACGGCGATGGTCTCGTGCCGGAACTCTACGCGCTCCTGACGCGCCGTGCGGAGATGCTGGAAAGCGCGAACGTCACGGCCTTCCCGATCGAGAGCGCCCGCCCGCCGGCCCGCCTTTCGGGCTTCGAGCCGGGCCCGGCGCTCGAGGCGCGCAACGACAATGTCCTTGCCTTTCCCGCGCCGCGCCGGCTGCGGCGGGATTCCCTCTAGGTGACGATGCCCGCGCCCCGCGCTTCGGCGCGGGGCGTCAGCCTTCCCGTCGCGGCAGGAAAGCGCCGAGCGCGACCGCCAGCCAGCCCGCCATCATGGTCATGCCGCCGGTCGGGGCCGACATCGGGAAGAGCCCGTGTCCGGAGAAATGCCGGAAGACGAGGTCTCCGGCAAAGAGAGCCGTGCCGAGCGCCAGCAGCAGCGCGGCGAGCGGGGCCGTCCGCATGGCGGGCCAGGCCGCATGAAGCGCGACCAGCGCCGGGGCATGGGCGAGGCACATGGCCGAGGCGCCGGCCATCAGCCGCGGATCGCTGCCGTGGGAGGCTGCCGCGGCCGTGGCGACGCCTGCGATCCCCATCAGGCCGGCGACCAGCAAGGTTGCCGAGCGGAACGAAAACGACATGGCTCTTCCTATTCCTGGTTCTGCATGTGGTGGGCGAGCCGCGTCACCGGCTCGAGGATGATCTTGCGCAGGCCTTCGCTCGGCACGGTCTCCTCCAGCGCCCGCACGAAGCAGAGCAGCCATTCGTCCCGTTCCGCAGGGCCGATCGACGCCATGAAATGGCGGCGGCGCAGCATGGGATGGCCGCGCTTCTGCGTGTAGAGCGGCGGTCCGCCGAGCCAGCCCGTCAGGTATTCGTAGAGCTTTTCCTCGCTGCCCGAGAGGTCCGGCGGATGGATGGCGCGGCAGTGCGCCGCCTCCGGCAGGCTGTCCATCAGCGCGTAGAAACGGCGCGTCAGCGCCCGCACGCCGGCCTCCCCGCCGACCGCCTCGTAGAGCGTGATCGCCTCGCCTTGCTGTTCCCGGTCGTCGCCCGTTTCCGTCATGGCTTTTCATAGCTCCGGCAAGGCGTGCAGGCAACGCCGCATCGCGCCTGCGGCAACTTGCTGGCGCGCGCCCATGCCATTGACATAAAACCGTCCAGACGGTATGTTTATGCCATGAGCAAGGCCCATCACCGCAGGAAGCAACCCGAAGCCGTCCGCCAGCAATTGCTGGAGGTCGCGGCGAAGCTGTCGCTGGAGAAGGGGCCGGCGAGCGTGACGCTCGATGCGGTCTCGCAGGCCGCCGGCGTCAGCAAGGGCGGGCTGCTGCACCACTTCCCCAACAAGCTCTCGCTGCTCGACGGCCTCTTTGCCGACCTAACGGAAAAGCTCGACCGGGCGCTGGCGGAGCGGATGCGCGAGGACCCGCACCCGAAGGGCCGCTTCACGCGGGCCTATGCCGCCGTGTTCTTCCAGCCGGAAGGCCTGCAGGACGGCGACCAGTGGAAGGTGCTGACGGTGGCGCTGATTTCCGAGCCGCACCTGCGCGAGCGCTGGCGGCAATGGATGGAGCGGCACCTTGCCGAGAATATCGGCACGGATTCCTTCCTCGACGCCCTCCTCGTGCGCTACGCGGTGGACGGCCTCTGGCTTGCCGATCTCCTCGGGGCGCCGGTCATCGATGCCGAGGCCCGCGCCGCCATGCTCGCGCGTCTGCTCGCGCTTTCCCGTTCCTGATCCTTCCCGCCTTTCGCGCCCTGTGTGCCGGAGCCATGCCATGAACCTCACCGCCGTCTATGCCGTCCTCGTCGTCGCCATCGTCTTCGAGGTGCTCGGGACCTCCGCCATGCAGGCCGCGCAGCACTTCTCGCGCCTCCTGCCGACGGTGATGATGGTGGCGTGCTATGCCGTCGCCTTCTACTTCCTCTCCTGGAGCCTGCGTTACGTTCCGGTCGGCATCGCCTATGCCATCTGGAGCGGTCTCGGCATCGTGCTGATCTCGCTCGTCGGCTACTTCGCCTTCGGCCAGAAGCTCGACCTTGCCGCCGTCTGCGGCCTCGGCCTCATCATTGCGGGCGTCGTTGTGCTGAACCTTTTCTCCAAATCGACATTCCACTGAAAGGGAGCCGGAATCGGCAGGGCCCCCGCTTGCCAAGAAGCGGGTCTGGTTCTATCGGTTGCGCGAATTGAAAGCGGTTTCAATTTTCGGCCTTGAAGGAATGGCACATGGCAATACGCACCATCGTATGGGGTGAGAACATCCACGAGCAGACGAACGCGGTCGTCCGCTCGATCTATCCGAACGGCATGCACAACACGATCGCCGACGCCCTCAACAGGGACCCGGCCATCGAGGCGACGACGGCGACGCTGCAGGAGCCCGAGCACGGGCTGACCGAGGCCCGCCTTGCGGACACGGACGTGCTTGTCTGGTGGGGCCACAAGGACCACGGCGCGGTCGACGACGCGGTGGTGGAGCGCGTGGCATGGCGCGTCTGGGAAGGCATGGGCCTTCTCGTGCTGCATTCCGGCCATTTCTCGAAGATCTTCAAGCGCCTGATGGGCACGCCCTGCGCGTTGAAATGGCGCGAGGCGGGCGAGCGCGAGCGCGTCTGGGTCGTCAATCCGCGCCATCCCATCGCCGAAGGCCTTGGCGAGAACTTCGTGCTGGAAAACGAGGAGATGTACGGCGAGCAATTCTCCGTGCCGGAACCGCTGGAAACGGTCTTCATCTCGTGGTTCGCCGGCGGCGAGGTGTTCCGCTCGGGCCTCACCTGGCGGCGCGGGGCCGGTAACGTCTTCTATTTCCGTCCGGGCCACGAGACCTATCCGACCTATCACGACGCGACGGTGCAGAAGGTGCTGGTCAACGGCGTGAAATGGGCCTTCAACCCGCAGGGCACCTACAAGGCGATCCACGATGCGCCGAACGTGCCGGTGGAACGGGCGCTGGAGCCCATCGAGGAGCGCGGCCCGAAACTCCACGAGGCCGGCGAAGCCGGTTACCGCTGAGGAAAGCGATGCGTCTTCTTGTTCTTGGAACGGGCGGCATGGCCAACAGCCATGCCCAGCACTTCGCCGCGATCGAGGGTGTCGAGCTGGTCGGCGCCGTCGACGTCGACCCCTCGCGCGCCAGGGCCTTCGCCGAGCAGCACGGCATTCCCAACGTCTTCACCTCGCTGGATGACGCGATCGCCTGGGACGGTTTCGACGCGGCGACCAACGTGACGCCCGACCGGGCGCACCATCCGACGACGCTGGCGCTGCTTGCGGCGGGCAAGCATGTCATGTGCGAGAAGCCGCTGGCGGAAAATCACGCCAAGGCGGACGAGATGGCCCGGGCGGCCGAGGCCTCCGGCCTCGTCACCATGGTGAACCTCACCTATCGCAACGTCGCGCCGCTGCAGAAGGCGCGCGCCATGGTGCTGGCCGGCGAGATCGGCCATGTGCGCCATGTCGAGGCCTCCTACCTGCAAAGCTGGCTGGTTTCCAAGGCCTGGGGCAACTGGGCGACGGAAAGCCAGTGGCTCTGGCGCCTTTCCACCAAGCACGGCTCCAACGGCGTGCTCGGCGATGTCGGCATCCACATCCTCGACTTTGCCGGCTACGGCGCGGCGAGCGACGTGGAGCACGTCTTCGCGCGCCTGAGGGCCTTCGACAAGGCGCCCGACAACCGGATCGGCGAATACGATCTCGATGCCAACGACAGCTTCACCATGACGGTGGATTTCGCCAACGGCGCGCTCGGCGTCATCCATGCGAGCCGCTGGGCGACGGGCCATCTCAACGAACTGCGCCTGCGCATGCATGGCGACAGGGGCGCGCTGGAGGTCATCCACTCGACGGAAGGTTCGCGCCTGCGCGGCTGCCTCGGCGAGGATGTGGAAAAGGCCGTGTGGCGGGAGATCGATGCCGGCACGGTGCCGACCAACTACCAGCGCTTCGCCGCCGCCGTGGCGGCCAACCAGCAGGTCGAGCCCGGCTTCCGCCATGCCGCCGATCTCCAGAAGGTGCTCGATCTCGCCATCGAGACGGAAAAGGAGCGCCGGGAGCTCAAGGTCTGAGATCAGCCGGGTGCCGGGCCGGTCGAGCCGCGCACGCGGAAATCGACGGGCCATATCTCCTGCAGCGCCTTCGGCGCCTCGCCCCGCAGCAGCCGCAACACAAGATCGCCGATCCGCTCGCCCGCAGAGCGGATCGGCGATTGCGTCGTGGTGACGGGCGGCACGAAGTTTTCCGGGCTGAGATAGGGGAAGACGTCGTCATGGGCGATGAGCGAGACGTCCCTGCCGACGGCAAGCCCCGCGATGCGGATCGCCCGCATGGCACCGAGCGCAGACATCATCGAGCCCGCGATGACCGCCGTGGGCGGGGCGGGGAGGGCCAGGAAACCCTGCATCAGCCGGAATCCGTTCTCGTCGGTGAACTCGCCGTGGCCGGTGAGTGCCGGATCGGCGGCAAGCGACCGGCGGGCGAGCGCCGTGCGGTAGCCGAGGTCCCGGTCGCGCGCATAGGTGGTTGCCGGATCGCCGTTGATGAGGGCGATGCGGCGGTGGCCGAGGCCGGCCAGATGCTCCGTGGCGGTGGCGATGGCGCCGAAATTGTCGATATCGAGGAAGGCGAAGGGCCTTTCGGCCTCGCTGCGGCCGTGCACGACGAAGGGCAGCCCCAGCTTCTGGAGCAGGGCGATGCGCGCATCCGCGACCTTCGGCGTGTGCACGACCACGGCATCCACCCGCTTGCTGGCGGCAAGGCGCCTGTAGGCCGCCGCCTCGTCGGCCTCGGTCTCGACGGTCGAGACGAGGATGTCGATACCGTCCTTCTGCAGGCGCGTCGAAAGCCCGCCCATGAATTCGCTGGAATGCGGGCCGAAGCGCCCGCCGCCCTGGAAGACGATGCCGATGGCGCCGGCCCGGCCGGTCGCAAGCCGCTGCGCGCTGATATTCGGCCGGTAGCCGAGCCGCTCGGCCGCTTCCAGCACGCGCGCCCGCGTTTCCGGCTTCACCTCCGGATATCCGCTCATCGCCCGGCTCACCGTCGTCTGCGACAGGCCGATGCGGGCGGCAAATTCCTTCAGTTTCATTCGCTCTCCCCGGCGTTCTGGCCGCCCTTTATGGCCCTTCGGGCCGGGGGGAGCAAGCGAGGGACCGGACCTTGGGTGCCTGCACGCCGGCACTTTCTTTAAGTTGCATAACCCCGCTTGAAATTTGTGAAAGACAAGTTAAGGTAACGATATTAGCGAGAAGGTTGTAATTTACTTCCAGGTCGCCTCTATGTGAATGGCGAAGCGGGCGGCATTTACTGCGGCCTGCCAATGATTTTTTCCGGGCAGGGACGGCCCGGTTTTGCGACGATCTTTGGGGGGAAGTCATGCAGTCGAGCATCGAGCGGCCGGCTGCAGCGGGTCCGTTTGCGCGGTCGGGCCTGCTGCCGGAAAACCTCACACGAGCCGAAGGCGGGTGGCCCGGGCGGGGGCGCACCGTGCCGCCGGCCGATCGGACGGAGCCTCCGCTCGTCCATGTCCCTTTCGCCGGCGGGCGTTTTCCCGCCTATCTCCGTTTACTCGAGCGGTCGTTCGGCGCGCGGCCGGGACGGCTGCGGGATATCCTTTTCGCCCGCGCGCCTGTCCTGTTCCTGGCGGCCGAGGAGAGCTTCCTGCTCTATGTATTCGCCGGGCTGCTGCGTGCGCTCATGGGACGGCGGACGGTCGGCCTGCTGCTGCGGCCCCTGCCGCTCGCCGTGTCGGGCAACCGCCGGTGCCGGTGGAGGCGCGCCGTGCTCGGCCGGCTCCGGCGCATCGGTGCGATCCGCACGCTGACGGCCCTGCCGTTCGACGTCTTCCCGGCCTTTGCGGCGATTGCCGACGGCTGGATCCACGATTTCCAGCTCTGGGACCTGACCGCGGAGGAGCGCACGGCCGTGGAACTGCTGCGCGAGACGCGGCGGACGGGCGGGCGCCTTGTGCTGACGGCCATCGGCGCGCAGGATTGGCGGAAGGGGTTCGACCTCTTTTCCGAGAGCTATGTCGGGTTCACCAGCCTGCGGGCGCGCTTCCGCTTCATCGCCTGCGGCAAGGTGGCAGAGGAGATGGCGGCCCATGCGGCGGCCCTGCGGGGCGCCGGCGGGGTCGTGGTGGACCGCGTCATCTCGGATGCCGAACTTCTCGGCGCCTATGCGGCGAGCGATGCGGTCTGGTGCCTCTATCCGCCGGCGGGCGACCATGCCTGCGGCATCTTCGGCCGCGCCGCCCAGCTCGGCCTTCCCGTCGTGGTGCGGCAGGGATCGCTCTGCCATCGGCTCTGCGTCCTGGAAAACATTCGCCATGTCGCGGTGACCGCCGACGACATGACCGCGCAGCTTGCCGCACCGCTGCCGCCGCGCGACATGATGGGCGGACGGCTCGCCGCCATGCGCTTCGCCCGCCACAGCAAGGCGGTGCTCCGCACGGCGCTCGGCCTTGCCCCAAGCCAGGACGAGGCGGGAGCCTGAGGCTTCCTAGGCAATGCGCTTGCCGTCCTCGCCGATCACCCTTTCGCCGTCCTCCTTGGCGAACGGTCCCTTCTGCGTGTCCGGCAGGATATCGAGCACGATTTCGGAGGGGCGGCGTCCGTATCGTCGCCACCGAGGAATTTGCAACGCATAGCCGTGCTGAAGCGCGCCTTTCGCGAGACCCGCACCCTCATCTCGACCACCTTCGACCATGACGAGGCCAATCCCGATTTCGTGCGGCTGGTCAGCATCGAGAACATCCACCGCGCCGCGCACATGATGCGCTCGGAAGCGATCCGCGACCTCAATGTCTCCGTCATCGAGACGATTGCCGGCATTCTCGAACGCGGGCAAGCCGAAGGCGTGTTCACGCGCCGGGCGGACCCGATCGACGTGCACATGCTGATCAGCGCCTTCTGCTTCTTCCGCGTTTCCAACCGCCATACGTTCGGCATGATCTTCCGCCGCGACCTCTCCGAAGAGGAGACGATGACGCGGCACAAGGGCATGATCGCCGATGCGGTGATCAACTACCTCAAGGCATAGGGCCCGGAGGCCGGACCTTGGCGGCTCTCGTCTCGCCGCGTATCTGGGGATTCCTATTTTCCGGCCGGCGAACTATGACTTCTCCATGGAAGATTCGGCGAAGATTCGTTTTTCACGTCGCGGTGGACCGTTCCTCGCAAGGGCCGCGCTCCTCGGTGCGGTCACGGCGATGGCCGCCGCGGGATGTGCGGCGCGGCCGGGCGTGGGTATCGCGACGACGTCGGTGATCGTGCCGGCCTCGAGCGCATTGGTCGTGCCCGCGCCGGGCACGTCTTCCATCGTCAGCGTGGTCCAGCGGCAATACACCAATGCCGTCGAGCAGCAGGTGGCGCTGTCGACATCCGCCGCCACCCCCGGGCAGAATTTCCTGAGCATCCAGGCCTTCGGCCCGGTCGAGACGGTCGCGATGCCCGGCGGCACGCTCGCCTTCAAGCCGGTGCGCCATTCGGCGATCCAGTCCGAGATCCGGACCTATTTTCCCGGCCGGGCGCTTGCGATCTCCTCCAATTTCGTGCGCAACGGCTACGGGCCGTTCGGCTACGCCTACGGCCGTGGCGCCGGCAATGACGGCTGCCTCTACGGCTGGCAGCAGATCCGTTCCGACGAGGCCGACCGCAACAAGCTCAACAGCCTCGGCATGATCCAGATCCGCCTTCGCGTGTGCGAGGCGGGCGCCTCGGAGAAGGACTTGGTCGAGTTGATGTACGGCTATACCATCGTCGGCGGCTTTGCCGGCGCGACGTGGAACCCTTACGGCACGCCCGCGTCCGTGGACGGCGAGATCGGCGGCGGCGAGCCGCTGCGCGTGCCGCTCGACGAGCGCAAGGCGGCGACGGCGGAGCCGGAAGGGCATGTCGTCCGGGCCCGTGCGGTGCCGGAAAGGAAGCCGGCCCTGCGGGCGGAAACGACGGGAACGGGCAGCGCCGTCATCGTTCCCTCGCCCACCGGCGGCAATGCCACGGCGAGCGCGACCGATGCCGTCGTGGTGCCGTCGCCGGTCTGCGTGACGGGCGCATCGGGGTCGGCGACCTGCAAATGACGTCCGGGCCGCTAGCCTAAATTTTTCCTTAAGGGTCTCACGGTAAATCTTGCCTCAACGCTATGATGGCGAAGGACGGGTGTATGAGACATTCCGGCACGGTTATCCTGTGGGCGCTCGTGTCCGCCCTGGTGATCCTTGTGATCACGCTGCCTATCAATCTTCAGACACAGCTGGTCGCCAGCATCGCCGTGGTCACGTTCATGGCGGTGATCAAGGTGCTGCGCGCCGAGGGCACCTGGCGGCTCATCGCGCTCGCCTTCGGCACCGCGGTGGTGCTGCGCTACGTCTACTGGCGCACGACGAGCACCCTGCCGCCGGTCAACCAGCTCGAGAACTTCATCCCGGGCTTCCTGGTCTATCTCGCCGAGATGTACAGCGTGATGATGCTGGCCCTCAGCCTCTTCGTCGTGGCCATGCCGATGCCCCCGCGCAAGAGCCGCACGGCGGTGGACGGAAGGCTGCCCTCCGTGGACGTCTTCGTGCCGAGCTACAACGAGGATACGGCCCTTCTTGCCAACACGCTCGCCGCGGCGAAGGCGATGGACTACCCGGCGGACAAGCTGACGGTCTGGCTGCTCGACGACGGCGGCACCGAGCAGAAGCGCAACGCGGCCTCCGTGGTGGAAGCCCAGATGGCCGGCGCGCGCCACCGCGAATTGCAGGCGCTCTGCCACGATCTCGGCGTCAACTACCTGACGCGCGCGCGCAACGAGCACGCCAAGGCCGGCAACATGAACAACGGCATGCAGCACTCGACCGGCGAGCTCATCGCCGTCTTCGATGCCGACCATGCCCCCGCGCGCGATTTCCTGCGCGAGACGGTCGGCTATTTCGCCGACGATCCGAAGCTCTTCCTCGTCCAGACGCCGCATTTCTTCCTGAACCCCGACCCGCTGGAGCGGAACCTGCGCACCTTCGAGACGATGCCGAGCGAGAACGAGATGTTCTACGGCATCATCCAGCGCGGCCTCGACAAGTGGAACGCGGCCTTCTTCTGCGGCTCGGCGGCCGTGCTGCGGCGCGCCGCGCTCAACGAGGCGGGCGGCTTTTCCGGCCTTTCCATCACCGAGGACTGCGAGACGGCGCTGGCGCTGCATTCGCGCGGCTGGAACAGCGTCTATGTCGACAAGCCGCTGATCGCCGGCCTCCAGCCGGCCACCTTCGCCAGCTTCATCGGCCAGCGCAGCCGCTGGGCGCAGGGCATGATGCAGATCCTGCGCTTCCGCTTCCCGCTCTTCAAGCGCGGGCTCTCGCCCTCGCAGCGCCTTTGCTACATGTCCTCCATGCTGTTCTGGCTGTTCCCGTTCCCGCGCACGATCTTCCTCTTCGCCCCGCTCTTCTACCTCTTCTTCGACCTGGAGATATTCACGGCCTCGGGCGGCGAGTTCCTCGGCTATACGCTCGCCTACATGCTCGTGAACCTCATGATGCAGAACTATCTCTACGGCTCGTTCCGCTGGCCGTGGATCTCCGAGCTCTACGAATATGTGCAGAGCGTGCATCTGCTGCCCGCCGTCATCTCGGTCATGCTCAATCCGACCAAGCCGACCTTCAAGGTCACGGCGAAGGACGAATCGATCAAGGTCTCGCGGCTTTCGGAGATCAGCCGGCCGTTCTTCGTGATCTTCGCCGTGCTGTTCGTCGCCTTCCTGATGAGCATCTACCGCTTCTATTCCGAGCCCTACAAGGCGGACGTCACCTTCGTCGTCGGCGGGTGGAACCTCCTGAACCTCCTCATTGCCGGATGCGCCCTCGGCGTCGTCTCCGAGCGCAGCGAACGGGCGGCAAGCCGACGCGTCACGATCAAGCGCCGCTGCAGCTTCGTCTTCGGCGGGCGGGATTATCCCGCGACGCTGGAGAACGTCTCGGCGCACGGCGCGCGCATGCAGGTCTTCGGGCTCGAAACGGAGGCGCCCGTCGGTGCCACCGCCGAACTGCGCTTCGTGCCCTACGGCGCCGAGCACGAGGAGGCGCTGCCGGTCGACATCCGCAACCACGAGAACCTCGGCAATGTCGTGGCGATCGGCTGCCGCTTCATGCCGGAGATCGCGCGGCACCATGCGCTCGTCGCCGACCTGATCTTCGCCAACTCCAACCAATGGAGCGATTTCCAGGTTTCCCGCCGGTCCAATCCGGGCCTCGTGCGCGGCACGCTGTGGTTCCTCGGCATCGCGCTCTACCAGACGAGCCGCGGGCTCCTCTATCTCCTGCGCAGCATGGGCGGGCGCAAAGAGGAGGCCGCATCGTGACCTTCTCCATTGCAAGGGCGGCCATGCTCGGCCTTTCCCTCGTCCTCTTCGCCCCGGCCGGCTTCGCGCAGGAAAGCGCGGTTCCCTTCGACATGTCCGGCGAGCGCCCGGCCAGCGACAGGACGCCGGAGACCGGCGGCAACGAGCCCGTCGTCACGACGATGCCGGAAAAGAAGGCCTCTTCGGCGGATGCCGCTGTCCGGCGCTACATCATCCCGGCTGCCTCGCTGCTCCTCGGCGGCGAGGTCGACAGCCAGTCCTTCCCCATCTACCTGACGAAGGCGCAGGCGAGCGTGGCGACCGCGATCCATCTCGGCTATTCCAACGCCGTCGTCGTCGCGCCGGAATCCTCGAACCTCACGGTCGTCGTCAATGACGTTTCGGTCGGCAGCGTGCCGATCCAGTCGCCGGAAGGCACGAAGGACATCCGTTTCGATCTGCCTGCCGGCCTGCTGCGGCCGGGCGTCAACCGCGTCACCTTCGCCGTGGCGCAGCGCCACCGCACCGACTGCACGATCCGCTCGACCTACGACCTCTGGACCGCGGTCGACCCTGCGCGCACCTATCTTGCGGTGCCGCGCGAGACGGGCGGTCGGCTGCTGACGGCCGACGACATCGCCGCCATCGGCGTCGGGCCCGAGGGGCGGACGCGCTTTACGATGGTCGTGCCGGAAATGGGCCAGCCTGCTGCGGCGAGCGCCCTCATGCGCCTCGGCCAGGGACTGGCGCTGATGGCGAAAATGCCGAACCAGACCTTCGATGTCGTCGAGACGTTGCCGAAGACGGCCGGGCCCGGCGACCTCACGGTCCTGGTCGGCACGGCCGACGATCTTTCACCCATCCTGCCCGACCTGCCGGCGACCGCGCGCTCCTCCGCGATCTCCACCTTCGTCGATACGTCTTCCGCCGACCGCAAGGTCTTCGTCGTCAGCGGGCCGGACTGGCCGTCGATCGAGGCGGCGGTGGAGGGCATCGTTTCCCCCGTCGACCGGCCGCCGGGCGTCAACCGGGAAGCGCTCAGCGTGCGCCAGCGTAATGCCAGCGAAATGCCGCTGGTGACGGGCGAGGCGCTTTTGACCTTCGCCTCGCTTGGGGTGCGCACCAGCGAGTTCGGCGGCCGCCGCTTCCGCGCCGGCTTCGATATCGGCATCCCGTCGGATTTCTACGCCGGCGCCTATGGCGAGGCGACGCTCCTGCTCGACGCGGCCTATTCCGCAGAAGTGCTGCCGGGCAGCCATGTCGACGTCTATGTCAACGGCAGCATCGCCTCCACCGTGCCGATCACCAGCCGGAACGGCGGTATCTTCCGCCACCTGCCGATCCGGGTGACGATGCGCCACCTCAGGCCCGGGCCCAACCGCATCGACCTGGAGGCGGTGTTGATGACCAGGGCCGACACGGTCTGCGCGCCCGGCGCCACGGCACTCGCCGAGCCGCGCTTCGCCCTCTTCGATTCCTCCGAATTCCGCCTGCCGCGCTTTGCCCGCATCGCGCAGCTTCCGAACCTCGCCGCGCTTTCGGGCACCGGCTTTCCCTATAACGGGCAGGCCGATCCGGCCGCGCTCTATCTCGACCGCCTCGACGGCGACACGCTGTCGGCCGCTGCGACCTTCCTCGGCAAGCTGGCGGTATCGAGCGGCCGCGCCATAAGGGTGCGGCCGGAAACCTCGGCGCTGGCGATCAGCGGGCGCGACGCCATCCTCGTCGGCACGATCTCGCAGCTCCCGCCCCTCGTTCTCGGCCAGGCCCATATCGCGGCCGAAAGCGCATCCGCCTGGGGTGCGCCGGCCTCGGGCGGCTCGCAGCAGGGGGCGACGCAGGAAGCCTTCGCCGAATGGCAATCGCGTGTGCGCGGCGGCTCGTGGCGCGGGCAGATTTCCGCGCTCGAATCCTGGCTGCAGGCCACGTTCGACATATCCTTTTCCTCCCTCTCCCTGCTGCCGGGGGCGGAAACGCCGGTTGCGCCGGACGAGAAAGCGCGCTTCCTCGTCGCGCAGGGCGACAATCCGGAAGAAACGGCGACATGGACCGTGCTGACGGCCCCGAGCGGCGCGGCGCTCAAGGCCGGCATGGACGACCTTGCACAGGATGTCCGCTGGCAGCAGCTCGACGGCTATGCCAGCCTTGCGGGCGAGGATGCCGGTGCGCTCGATACGCACGCCGCCGCACGCACGCGGTTCGTTACCACCCAGCCCTGGAGCTTCGCGAACCTGCGCCTCATCGCCGCCAACTGGCTTTCCTCGAACATCCTCGCCTATGCGGCGATCTTCTGCGTCCTTTCGATCCTTCTCGGCATTGCCACTTCGGGGCTGCTGCGACGTTTCGGAAGGCCTTCGTGAGCCGGTTTTTACGAGTGGTTAACCATATCGCGCTTTTATCGGGTCTGGTTGGCTCTTCCTGGGGGACATGGCGACATGTCCCGTCGTTCATGGCGCATGGTGTCGCCGCGGTCCAGGCCGGGAGCCGGATGTGGCTAGCATACCGGGGAAGGTCGGGATGAAGTCGATCTTGATGGCGTTCGTCCTCGTCTCTGCCGGTGCGGCCAGCCTGGCCGGCCAGCCTTTTTCCATATCCGACGGCCAGATGCCGGGCCTCGACGCGAGTGATGCCGCAAACGCCAAGCAGCCGCGCCGGCTCGTCGCGCAGGCCGGGAAGGGGGCGGATGCCGGGCAGGGCGTGGACGCGACACCCGCCGGCCCCGTCGTCGACGAAAGTGCGCTGCGCTATTTCGCGGCCCGCGGCGATACCGCCCGGCTCAATGCCGAGATCGCCCGCCTGCGTACGCTCTACCCCACCTGGACGCCGCCGGAAAATCCCCTTGCCGTTCCGGTCAACGAGGACCGGCAGCTCGAGGCGATGTGGGCGCTCTACAGCCAGTCTCGATATGCCGACGTGCGCGCGGCGATTGCCGAACGCCGGAAGCAGGACCCGCAATGGACCCCGCCGGCCGACCTCGTCGAACGGCTGGACGTCGCGGAAAAACGCGCCGCGCTCGTCTCCGCCTCGAACGGCGGGCGAAACGAGGAGGTCGTGCGGATCGGCGCGGAAACGCCGAGCCTCCTGACCTGCAGCGATGCGGATGTGCTCTGGCGCGTCGCCGAGGCCTTCGCCAGGACGGACCGCCTGCAACGCGCCAAGGATGCCTATCTCTACATGCTGAACAACTGCACGGACGCGCCGGTCCGCATCGCGACCGTGCAGAAGGCATCCGTGCTGCTCGGCTATGCCGACATGCAGGACCTCCTCGCGCGCGAGCATGCCGGAACGGACGGCTCCCAGGAATTCGACGCGATCCGCAACGACCTTGCCCGCCGCTTCGTCGGCGAGGGGGCGGAGGACCCGGCCCTGACGGTCGCGCCCGCCTATCTCAAGACCGTCGAGAAGCTGGTGGCGGAGGAGGGGCTCGCCTCCGATGCCCTGCTGCTCGGCTGGTATCACCTTCGCCGCGACGAGAACGCCGTCGCCGAACCCTTCTTCCGCAAGGCGCGGTCCATCGAGGATTCCGCATCCGCCTCGCAGGGCCTCGCCCTCATCCTGCTCGCCCGCAAGATGCCGGCCGAAGCGGAGGATGTGATGTATCCTTGGCGGACGAGCTCCGATCAGGCGATGCAGACCTATCTCGCCGCGACCGCCAACCTCCTGGCGCTCGACCCCGTGCCGGTGCTGGACACGAACGTGCTCGGCCGCATCGCCGCGGTGACACTGGAGCAGAAGAATCCGGAGACCGGCGAGCAGTTCGGCTGGTATGCGCTCGCCATGGATCAGCCGCGGACGGCCGAGCAATGGTTCGCGCAGGTGCTGTTCTGGAAGGCGGACTACGAGCCGGCCGCCTACGGGCTCGGCGTCGCGCGCCTGCGCCTCGACGATATGGCCGGCCTTGCCGCCGTCAAGCAGGCCTGGGGCAAGCGCTCGGAACGCATCGCACGGCTCGGCGAAGGCCGCGGCGAGGAAGACGCTTCGGTCCCGACGCGCCGCAAGCTGCCGGTGGCGAGCGTGGAGACGCAGGAGCGGGCCGAGGAGCGCCGCCCCGCCGTCGAGGAGGTCGCCGTGCGGCCGCAACGGAGCAAGCGCACGGCGCGCCGGGCGGAAGGCACGGGTACGAGCTGCCGCACCTCCCGCGACCTGCACGGCCTTGCCCCGGGAAGCGCATTGGCGCTCGGCTGGTGCCTGATGGAGATCAACCGTCCGCTGGAAGCGGCGCAGGCCTTCGAGGCGGCGCTGACAGGCGAGGGGCAAACGCGCAGCGACGCGGCCTACGGCCAGAGCCTTGCCTATCTGCGGGCCGGCCTGACGAGCGATGCCGCCGTTGCCGCCACGAAGGCGAAGCTCGACGGCCGCCGCGGCGGCGAGCTGCAGGCCGCGATCCTCGCCGACAGGGCCGTCAGCAGCTTCCGCGCGTCGCGCTACCGGGAGGCGCTCGTATTCCTCGACCAGCGCAGGCAGATCGTGAACGAGCCGACCGACCTGATGGTGCTGCGCGCCTATGCCTACAAGAATCTCGGCCTGCGCGCCGATGCCATGCGCCTCTTCGAGGCCCTTGGCGAGACCGGCCAGCAGGACGCCATCCGCGCCCTTGCAGAAATGCGCACCGAACGGGACAGGCGCCAGTGAAACCGGGCGGCCGACAAGCGGGCAGAGGCCTCCGCGTCCCCGGCCGCTTGCACTGGAAAAGGGCTGTTGCAACCGTCCTCGCCGTGGCCTGTTCCGCACTTGCAGCAGTCCCCGCCGCCGTCTCTCAGGAGCCGGAAAAACTCTTCGTCAACGACAGGAGCGGCGCGGCCGTCGCGGCGGAGGTGCTGGAAGGGCAGGCGAGGGCGGATGCCCTCGCCCTCGCGCGCGTTCCCTCGGCGACGTGGTTCATGGAGAGCTCTCCTGAGGAGGCGAGAGCGGCCGTCGCCGATGTCATGGACAGGGCCGCGGCGGAGGGTGCGGTCCCGGTCCTCGTGGCCTACAATATCCCTCACCGGGATTGCGCGCTCTATTCGGCCGGCGGCGCGAGGGATACGGCCACCTATATCCGATGGATCGAAGCCTTCGCCGCCGGGATCGGCAAAGGGAAGGCGATCGTCGTGCTCGAACCGGACGGCCTCGGCGTCATCCCCTTCAACCGGAACATCGACGGCGATCCGGAGCCCTGTGGGCCGGAAGGGGCCGATCCCGCCCATGCCGCGGCGGAACGGTTCGCCCAGTTGAGCCGGGCGGTGGAAATCCTCAAGGCGATGCCGGGCACCCGCGTGTATCTCGATGGCACCGGCAGCAACTGGCTTCCCCCAAGCGACGCCGCCGACCGCCTGACCAAGGCGAATATCGGCAAGGCGGACGGATTTTTCCTCAATGTCTCGAATTTCGAGAGCGACGACCGGATCACGCGGTATGCCGCCTGGCTGAGCGATTGCCTTGCCCTCGTCGCGGCAGGGGCGCTGGAAGCAAGAAGCTGCCCCAGCCAGTTCCATCCGGCGAACGACGATGACGTGGCGGCCTGGGTGGAAACGGACCGCGCCTACGACCGTGCTTTTGCGAAAGCCGGACTGACGCGCGATCCGGTAAGGCAAAAGCACGCCGTCATCGACACCAGCCGCAACGGCGCAGGTTCATGGAACCCGCCGGACGGACGGTACAAGGATGCCGAGACCTGGTGCAACCCACCCGGACGCGGCCTTGGCCGGCGCCCCACGCTCCAGACGGACAACCCCTATATCGACGCCTTCCTCTGGATAAAAGTCCCCGGCGAATCCGACGGCCCCTGCCACCGCGGCACGCCCGGCCCGATCGACCCCGCCCGAGGCATCGCGGCACCGCCGGCCGGCAACTGGTTCCCCGACCAGGCCCGCGAACTCATCCAACACGCCAATCCACCGTTCGACATCAGCAGATAAACGCCTGATTTTTGGCCCTCAAGCACCGCGGCCCGCGCTCACTTCCGTAGGAAATCGGCATCTTCATAATTTTATATTGAATTAGCGCGCCAAGTAGAACAAAGGTGAGAACGCAGATGCAATTGATATAAATATATAAACTGGTAGTGCATGCAAAGGCATGCAATGCTGGGTACTCCAAGATTACTTGCCTCGACAGGTGTACGCAAGAGATCCCGCAAATAACGCGGATCGTCGCGCTTCCGGGTATCCGCGCCTCAGAACACTGACGGGGCAGCATCCAGTAGGCTGGGTTTACCGCGGGTCAGGCGGTAAATTGCGAAGCGACGTTCAGCGCGGCCATTCGCATCGAACCGGAAGACGCCCGTGGCGCCAGCAAAGCCCGAAGTGGCGTGCAGGGCTTCTGGGGTCAGGCCCTGCTCGCCTTTCGCACGCGCTATCCCGGCGGCGACGGCGACGGCGTCAAAGGCATAGGCCGCCTCAAGGGAAAGGGCGCGCCCATAGGCTTCCTGAAAGCGGGTAGAAATGCGTTTCAGGGCGGTCTGATCCACCAGGGCAAGCAGCGAGCCTTCCAGTGCGGGTTCGGCATAGCTTTCGGCAGGCCATGTGCCGGTGCCGAGGAAAGGAACATCGGCAGGCAACACGCCGCCCTGCCGTAGGATCGGGGCGATGACCTTCGGCGCATCGGCTCCGATCAACAGCACCGCCTGCACATCTCCCAGCCTGGCAAGGCTCTTCTTGCCAGCCGTCGAGCCGGGATCGGTCACAATATCGACAAGGGTCGCGCCCGCCTTCTTTATACCACCCCGTAAGCGCTGCGCCTGTGCATCGCTCAGTGGGCGTGCGGCTACCGCCATGATCTGCGTTCGGCCCGCGCCGGCCGCATAAGCCGCCACCTCGATGAGGCCGTCGATCTCGTCGGAAATGATGGAAACGCCATCTCCGACCGGCTCGCTTGCAAGCAGCACAAACGGCGATCCTTTCGCTCCGGTGGCGACAGCCTCGGCCAGCGAAGGCGATCCGATAAAGAACTTCACACCACCCGCTGCCGCCTTTTGCACCTGTCCCGCCGCATCGGCGGAACCTGCCGCGACATCCTCGACAGTGAGTGATAACTTGCCAGCCCCAAGCTCCTTCACTGCGAGCGCCGCACCGTCACGATAATCACCCGCAGCGCCTGCTGTGCTTCGATCGATGAAGAGCGCGACATGTGCGCTGGCAGCATCGATGTTAGCCGGCGCGCCCGATACTGTATCGCTGCTTTCCTGTTTTGCGCTGGCAAGTACATCGGGTGTCGATCCGGACTGACAGCCCGTGAGTATCCCCAGCACCAGCGTACAGACACCAGCGATGCGAGCGTAATATGAGAGGAGGCGCATGGGCGGGATCAGTTCATATATTGCAGCATGCGCGTATGGAAGCATTCGCACTTGTTGATCGTATCTTCATCGCGATAGCTCGCCTTGAGATAACCGTAGGCCTTACCGCAAGCGACCTTGGCCTCGGACGCCCAGGTGAAGGCCGGCTGGCGTGAACTGATCCACTTCGGATCGTCAGCAACGCCCACCGCCTCATTCATCAGCCGCACGACCTCGTCCGAAAGCGCGGCGTTGCTCTGCTGGGCAAGCAGAGTGGAACCTGTGGCCAGGGCACACTGCGAATACTCTTCGCCAAGATCGGCCGTGTGAGCGGTCGCACTACCGGCAAGCAGGATTGCCGCAGCAATAATCGTTCGCATAGAAAACATGAAGTCCCCCTGGATCGGCCGAGACGGCCGGCTTCGTCTATCTTTTATCGAGAAACCGGCCACCTCGAAAGGCGGCCGATATGCAGTCCATTTGTTAGACGGTCGCGTTCTGTGTGTGATGCTGATCGTCGTTGTAGAGTATCTTCACGCCGGCATTGGCATCCAGAACCGCGACGGTGGTAAAGTCGCTCGCATTGCCGGTCGTGCTGACCTGCAACTGATCCGCCGCACCGTCCCCGCTCTCGACGGTCCGAACGAAGTCACCGATATTGTCTGCCGTCACGTTGTTGCCAAGCAAATGCGAAATATCCACAACATCCCCCTCGGCGGCGTCGTAGCCGGTGAGGATTTCCGCCATCGCGCCACCCGAGACCAAGACCGACGGGTCGATCACGAATGTATCCGCACCCGCCGTCGGGTCGCCATCGACATTGCCGCTGTCGCCGAGGAGCGCATCGAGATTGACCTCGACGTAGCTCCCGGTCGATCCGTCGGCATAGTAGACCGTGCCTTCGCCGGCGATGGCCTGTCCATCGATCGTATCGACCGAGGGCGCCGTCGTCGACGCGCCGATGCCGCTGATGCCGTGGTCGGCCAGATGGCTGAGCTCACCCGCTTCACCGACGCCGTCGCCATTGGCATCCTGCCAGATCAGCAACTTGCTGAACGCCTCGTCGTCGGCATCGATGATGCCGTCGCCGTTGCTGTCGAGCGATGCCAAGGCCGCCGCGCCGCTGGCGAACTTGCCGCCGTTGAAGGCGGGCGTGAAGATCTCGCTCCCGCTATCGATCTTGCCGTCACCGTTGACGTCATAAGCGAGGATACCGTCGTTGCTGGTGTTCCAGGCCACCTGGTCGGCAGAACCGTCGGCGTTGATGTCGAAGTGGATGCCGTTTTCAACGCTGGAGAAGCTGTAGCCGTTGTGGTCGAGATCGACGACGATGGGGTCAACTACGCTTGAGATAGAAGCATAATTTACCATAAAACGTGGACCATCATTCGCCGTGACGTCACTATAATTATTGAATACGGCTACAAGCCTGGCTCCACCCTTATCGTCCGCATCTGAATCATAGTACAACGAGACGAGATTTTTGCCCTCAACGTCAGAATAAGCGAGAACAAATACACCTCCATCAAAGGTCCCCTTCTGATTTCTAAGGAGAGTATCGATATCGCTTGCCGTGTCTGCGGAATTCTTGCTCAGATCAAAGACAACGAGATCAGCTCCCGCTATATCGGAGCCGAAAATCCCAGTCGCAGTAACCGTCTTGATTGAATTGATCGCTCCAACCCCAGTATGATTTTGCAGGTTGAAGTTTACAAAATTGATTACGTCACCTTCGCTGTTCTTAAAATCAGTAATGATGTCATAATCTGTGGTGGAACCATCAAGGACAAAGGTATCCTTTCCCGCTCCGCCGGTAAGCGTGTCCTTTCCTGCACCTCCAATGAGTTTGTCGTCACCATTGCCCCCCATCAAGGTGTCGGCACCCCCGCCGCCAGCGAGAATGTCGGCGCCGTTACCACCGGTGATCTTGTCGTTACCCGCACCGCCGGTGACCTTGAAGGCACCGCCGGTTTCAGCCGCACCGTTCCAGCTCAGCGCCTGGTTGAACTTAAGCGCAGAACCATCGACGGTGAGCGTTGCTCCCGTAGCAACCAGCGTATCCTTGGTCACTATGCTCGTCGGTGCCGAGCCAAGCACGATGGTTTCGATATTGGTCACATTGTCGAGAGCAGTCGTGTTCGAAGTCGAACCGGTGAACGTCAATGTGTCGTTGTCGGCACCGCCATTGATCGTGTCAGCGCTCGTCAGGTTGCCCTCGAGGATGAACGTATCGTCACCCGCACCGCCGCTTAGCACATTGTTGCCGGAGTTCCCGACAATTACGTTCCCAAGCTCGTTGCCCGTGCCGTTGATGTTTGCGCTGCCCGTCAGCGTCAGGTTCTCGACATTGTCGCCGAGCGTATAGCTGACCGATGCATTGATCTTATCGGTCCCCTCGCCCGCGAGCTCGGTGACCACATCCCCGGCATCGTCAACGATGTAGGTATCGTTCCCCTTGCCGCCGAGCATGGTATCCGCCCCGGCACCACCGTCGATGATATCATCGCCGCCATTGGCAATGATGTAGTCGTTGCCCGCGCCGCCGTTGATCGTATCGGCAGCTTCGCGTCCGATCAGGATATCGCCGAAAACCGTACCGGTGAGCGTCGAGCCGGTTTGCTGGATGACCGTAACCAGGGCATTGTCGGCTGTGCCGCCGTTCGTGCCGCTATAGGTGAACTGGCCACCGTTGGAATTGCTATCCTTGACGATGAAGTCGTTGCCGGCCTGCGGATGGCTGACAGTAAGATCGACAGGGTTCGATGCGCCCGCGCCGATCTGCGAACCGGCCTGATCGTTGAACCGCAGCGCGGCCTCGGAAATCACGATGTCGCTGCTTCCGACATTGGTGATCACACGGTCGCCATGCAGCGGGTTTGCGGGGCTATCGACCTTGTTGAGATCGATCGTCAACGTCGACGAGGACGTGTCGCCATCAAAATCCTTGACCGTATAGGTGAAGATTTCCTTGGGATCATTTCCCGTGATCTGGCTGGCATCCTTGGTCAGCGTATAGGTATAGCTGCCGTCCTTCTTGATGACGAGCGTACCGTAAGCGCCGTTCACCTGAAAATCACCCAAACTATTAAGAGCGCCACCCTGAGTACCGAAGGCGACAGCGGAAACCTGAAGTGGTCCGTCCGCACCGGCGGCATCATCTGCGATCACGTCGCCGGTCGCCATGATGTTACCCGTATTGGACGAAACGAAGCTCACCGCCAACTGGTAGGTATTGGCCTTCCCCTCGTAGGTCCGCACGGTATCGACAACCTGATTGTTCTCATCGACGAAACCGCGCACGGCGAGCGTATAATCCTGCCCCGCGATGTTCACGGATACAGTCTGGGTCGTGATCGTAATAATATCGCGATTTTGCTCCGCGGTGCCATCATTCGGCGTTTCGTCGTGTTTGAACGTGATGGTTATCGGACCGACCGGAACCTCCTCGCCGTTGATGATCGCCATGAAGTTGACGGTCAACTGTGCGCTCGAAATGCTTGTGCCCGAATCGATGGACTGATTGTTGTGGGTGAACTTGCCCAGATAGAAGGTCTCGTTGGTCCCCAGATGAGCAAGATCGATTGCCGGGCTATCGGCAAATTCGTAGCCCGACGTTCCACCGGTGCCCCAGGTGACACCGTCCTTGTTCTCGGTGTGCGAATAGTTGATGTTGGAGCCACCCTGGAGGATTTTCCACGTCGCATCCACCGTCGCCACGGCGAGGTCATCCGTAACGATATTGATACTGTTGCTGTTCGGATTCGCGACCGGCATGTCGTCGTCGACCGTGATCTTCAGCGTGCCGCTGGTCGCGTCGTCGTTGCCGTCCTTGATGGTGTAGCCGAGCGAAATGTTGATATCGTCCTCTTCGCCTGCCACCTTGTGGTCCAGCGCCTTGAGGAGGGTGAATTCATACTCCGCGCCGGCGTTTGCGCCCGAACCGACATCCGTCAGCGCGATCTTGAACGCGGCGCTATTGGCGGCAATGGTTGAGGTAGCCGGGTTGGCAATCGTCGTGCCGTACAGGACCTTCGCGCTGGCATCCCAATAGTAATAGAGCTGCGCACCACCGGACTTCACGAACGATCCGTCTGTCGCAACCACGGCACCTGACTGCGCGGCGAAGGCCACCGAGCCGACGCCGTCGGCGCCGTAGCTGCCAAGGGATCCGGTCATGCCGGATCGCTCGGCGTCACCCGTTTGGCTGTCATGGTTGCCGGTCAACAGATCATCCTCGTCGGCAACCACCTGAGCTGAGGTCACGGTCGGAGCCGCGCTGTTGAGAACCTTGATCGTCTCGCTGCTTTGGCTTGAGTCTCCATCCCCGTCCACGGCTTTCACCGTGAAGGTGAAGCTCTGGTCAGCACTGACCGAATTGTTGGGCGATGTGAAGGTCCAGGTTTTGTCTTCATTGAAGGCGAGCGTGCCGTTGGCGACATCGATCGCCATGACGCCGCTCGTGAACACAACCTGCTGCGCGTCGCCGCTGCCGATCTGGATCGTGAACTCCGACGGCGCGACGCCGTCCGCGCCCGCAACCAGATTCCAGGTGCCCGAGATCGAATGCCCCTCCGTTACCTGCGGCTCGTTGGGATTGCCGTTGACAGCCGTATCGACCAGGGGAACGTCGTCAATGATGTTGACGTTTAGAACCCCGCTCGCAGAGGAATGGTCACGGTCCGTGACCAGAACATCAAAGTTGATCTCGAAGGGGTCCGGACCGGTGTCGCCAGGACCGTGTGCGAGCGTATTGTCCTTCAGCGTATAGGTGTAGTTGACCGTTCCCACACCCGTCGCCTCATTGTAGCTATAGCTCGTCACGACGAGCTTGCCGGTGGCGTTATTGACGATGACCTGCTCAGAGTTGCCGAGGACCAGCGTTGTGTTGCCGATCTTGACGGAACCGACGCCATCCAGGGCGGTGAAGGTGAATGTACGCGACTGGGAAAGCTCTCCCGGCAATGGCGAAGAGCCATCTTCAAGATCGTTTTCGTAGACCGTCACTTCGCCATCCTTGGCATCAAGGCCGGTCAGCGTCACGACGTCGTCTGTCCCGTCAACGGTAATCGTCAACGTCGTCGTCCGCTTGTCGCCGTCGCCGTCCGTGATCTCATACGTAAACGTTTCCGTCGGGTGGTCGTTGGCAGAAAGCCGTTGGACCAGCGGACTGTCGTTGCTCAGCGTATACGTGTAGCTACCGTTGGAGTTCAGCGTGAGCGTGCCGTACGCACCCGCAAGCGCGCTGCCGACAGTACCGACCGTGTCGCCGAACTTGATGCCCGTCACCGTGGCACCGTCAGCGCCCTGCACGTCGAAAACGCCATCCGTCGTGTTCGCGTCCGTGCCGCCCAGCCCCGTCAGCACGTTGCCGTCCGCGGTAAACGGTCCGTCCTCCATGACACTATCGGTATCCGGGTTCGCCGTCGGAACATCATCGACGATATCGATGCGGATCGTGGCGGGGTCCGAAGTCGCCGTACCGTCGGAGACCGTCACCGAGAAGTCGTCGTGCGGGTTCGTCCTGTCGTCCGATACCTTTGTCAGCGTGTATTCGTAGCTCACGACGCCGCCCGAATAGCCGGTGATGTGCAGCGTGCCGTAGACGCCCTCAACGGACTTCCCAACCAGATTAGCGATCGGAATTGGCGAGCCGACATTGATGCCATTGATCGAGACGGTCTTCAGGTCATCCGGACCATCCGCATCCGCCAGCGTGAGCGTGCCGTGCTCGACATGGCCGGTGCCGGCCGTGGAACCGTCCTTGAGGCCGGATTCGTTCACCTTGTCATTGGCATTATCAACATTGCCGGTATTCACGACGACTGTCGGCTTGTCATTGGCGCCCTTGACGTTGATCGTCAGCGTCGCCGGCGATGGGTCGCCGTCGCCGTCCGTCATCGTGTAGTGCAGCTCGAAGTTCTCGTTGAACGACGCGCCGAGCGCCTGTGTCGCCGCACGGCTGTTGTCCAGCTTGAAGCTCCATGTGCCGTCGTCGTTTCGCACCAGCGTGCCGTACGTGTTCAGCGCGTCGACCGTCGCGGTATCCGCCGCCCAGGTCACCGTCGACGCCTTGCCGTCCGCGCCGGGATTGCCGTTACCATGCACGTCATTGTCCAGCACATTACCCGAAACGCTATTATTCGAAAGGTCATCCTCAGACACGCTCCGGGGACCATCGTCGACCGCATGCGGAACGTCGTCCTTGATGACGATGTCGAGGTCAGCCGTGGCTGGAGAATCATTGCTGTCTACGACCACTACTACGAACTTGTCGCTCGTCTGATCGGATCCGACTGCATTCGTTGCCGGGTCGGTAAGAGTGTATTTATATTCCACCTTCCCGGTTGCCGCATCGAAGCCTGTGACCTCGAGCTTACCGTGCGCCGTCGTGACGGAACCTGCCGTAAACTGGCCGCCGACAACGAAATCCTTGTCACTGATCGTCAGGGTTTTGACGCCGTCCGGCGCAGTGACGGTGAAGGTGCCGCCCTGCGTCAGTTTTGTTTCGTCCGCCGCACTCCCCGTCGCCAGATTGCTTTCGAAGAAGGTGAGCTCGCCATTCTTGACGTCGAGGCCGGTCAGTGTCACGCCGTCGTCGGCGCCTTCGATCGTGATCGTCAGCTTGGACGAAGAGGTGTCGCCGTCGCCGTCCTTCATCGTGTAGTCGAAGCTATCCTCGAGCGTCTTGTCCGGGGTCAGTGCCTGGACAGCCGCCTTCGTCGCTGCATCGGTCTTGAGCGTATAGGTGTAGCTGCCGTTGGCATTCAGCGTGAGCTCGCCGTACTTACCTTCCTGGACGCCCGTCGTCGTTACCTGCGCGCCGCCGTCCGTGCCTGCAACATCATTGTCCAGGACGTTGCCGCCGACGCTGTCAGCGACGTCCTCAGTCAGGGACTTCGTATCCGCATTCGCCGTCGGGCCGTCGTCGTCGAAGGAGAGGAACGATGAGTCCTTGCCGATCAACGGCACCTTGGACGTATGGGTAACGGTGTCGTTGTCGCCATCCGTCGCCGTCACGGACAGTTGAAGGCTGATGCCCTGATTGCCTTTCATGAGAAGCGAAATCGCCTCGTCGTAAAGGCTCGTATTGCCATGGGCGATCGGCAGGAACTGATCGACCACGATCTTCGGGTTCGCCGGGTCGCTCGTGTTCAGCGAGATGCGGAAGGCGACATAGTCATCGGCCTTGCCTGTCGTGTTGTGTCCGATCTTCCCAATGATCTGGCCGTTCTCGATGCTCAGCCAGACGGTTCTGGCTGCGACGGACGTTCCTGCAAGGTCACCCGAGGCGGTGACGACGAGCTTGGTCTCGGCAGCAAGCCCGAGCGGATTGGACGTCCAGACGAAGCTGTAGCTCGAGGAAAGCGGGTTGTTTGCCGCCGCTCCGTCGGCGCCGTATTCGATCGCCGACGTCGTGAAGAGGTTGGCCACGGCATTGGATGCCGTTTCCAGATGGCCGATCTGCTTCATCGACGTGGCGTCGGTCGTGTACGTCACCGTCTTGTTGGAGGTGTCGTCCAGCACGCCGTTCGGCGCACCATTGTTCGATTCGCCTTCGCCGGGTTTATAGGCGTCGGGCGCTCGCTCGACCGTCTCGTCGAGATTGAGCTTGATCGCCTTAAGCGTGTCCTCTCCGTTCGCGCTCACCGTGAAGCTCGGGCCGTCGTCGCGGAAGCTGATGTTGCCGGAGATGTCGACGGAGGCCGTGTCCTTGTCGCCGTCGCCGTCCGTGACGGTGACGATCGCCCGGACGGTGCCGTCCGCAAGCGAGATCATGTCGTTGGCGTTGTTGCCATTGAGGTTATGCTGCAGCGACAGGTATTCGACAACGGAAACCTGGCCGCTCGCCGAATCGATGGCAAGCGCGATGGCGGCCGGACCATTTTCGCCGCCGACGCGGCCGACAATCAGCGTGTCGGCGCCGTTTTGCAGCGTATAGAGGAAAATTTTCTCGCCCGCCGTGGTCATGAGGCCGGAATAGACCCCGTCACCCTTGAGGCCCAGCGAATAGGTCACCGCCTTCGTGGTGGCAGCGCCATCCGAACCGAAATCCGCGATGTAGTGGATCGCGGCTCCAGGTGTGGTCGCGAAGGCAAGTGGCTTGCCGCCGCGATCCGGGTCGCTGCCGGGGTTGAGACCATCAACGGGGTCACCGTTAACCTTGGTGAAGGCCTGCAACGGGCCGTCCACGTCATCTTTCTGATTGCCGATCGTTTCGTCCGCGGTCACGCCGTAGCCCTTCCAGACGAGCGTGATCTCGGGACCGTCGTCCTGGAAGCGGATTGCGCCGCCGATATCCGCGGATTTGCTGTCCGTATCACCGTCGAAGTCCGTGATCGTGACGGTGGCCTGTATCGTGCCGGCGGCCAGGGAAATCTCGTCGTCCGAATCGGCGGCATTGCCATGCGCCAGCGACATGTACTGGACCACGGACACGACGCCGGTGGCCGGATCGATGTGAATGGCGAATGCGGCCGGGTCGGCGCCCGGAGCGCCGTCGTCATACCGGCCGACGATCAGGTCGCCTTCCTTCTGTAGGTAGATCGCGCGATGATCTGTCGTCTCGACGCCGGAATCGACTTTGCCGCCCCCGGCAGCCGGGATTAATGTCAGCGAGAACACCTTCGCGCCGCTCGCCGCCGCGCCGTCGGCGCCATAGTCGGCCGTCACGGAGAATGCAGGGCCGCTGCTGCGGGCGTAGCCGAGGACAGACCCCAGCACGTCGGGGTCGTTGCCCGGATTGGCGACATTGTTGAAGACCGGCGTGTAGAGGATATCGTCGGCGTCACCGTAAATGGGGAAGCCATTGCTCTGCGGCAGCGGGCTTTCGTCATGTGTGACGCTGAAATTCGCGTTCGGCGTGATATTGACTGTCGGGCCGGCATCTTTAAAGCCGATATTGTCGCCGAGGTCGGTCGAGACCGGCGCCGTCACTGTGTCGCCGTCGCCGTCGGTTACCGTCGCGGTTGCGGAGAGCGTCACCTTGTCGTTACCGAGGAAGGTAAGGTCGCTGCCCTTGGCATGATCGATCTGATGGTACTGCGTCAGCGTGACGTGGCCGGTCCCGGCATCCACGTGAATGCGCAGGACGTTGCCGTAGCCCTCCGCCTTACCCACGACATCGCCGCCGTCCAGCTCAAGCGTGATCGCCTTGCCATGGATCGTCAGACCGGACTCCGGGCTGTCGACCGTCAGCTTGTAGCCCGACACGGTAACGGAACCGTTTTCGTCCGCGCCGTAGGTCTCCTTGACCGCACTACGGAACGCCTGCGCGAATGTAGCGCCGAGGTCTTCCTCCGCCGTGCTTTCGGCGCCGTTAACCGTTTCCGCGTCCTTCGTCACGAGTTGGATGCCGCTATCGTCCACATCGCCGACCTTAACGCTCGGCCCGTCATCCCTGAACGAGAAGAACCCGCCGTTACCGAGTTCGATCCCTTCAGAATCGCTGTCGCCGTCGCCGTCGGTAATGGTCGCCACCAGTTGCAGCGACGCGCCCTCGGTGTGTAGTTCCAGGCTCACCTTGTCATTGGGATCGTTCGGGCGTTCCGGATGCCAGATAGCATTCTTTTGTTCGAGTATTACCGTGTTGTGCTCGTCGAGGGTAATGGTGAAGTACGTCTTGCCGTTCACCGAACCGGTGATGGTGTCACCGTCCTGCGTCAGCATGATCTCGGCACCCTTCGCACCGTCCTCGCCATGCGCGAACAGGCCGGAGCCGACCGATCCACCCGAAAGCACCAGCTTGTAGCCAACCGATCCCTCAAGGTCGGCACCGAAATGGAAGCTGCCTTCCGGGAACAGCGCGTGCGCCTCGAACGTCGCGACCTTACCGAGAACCGTCTCGTCCACCTCGGCAGACGGAACCACCTCAGACTCTCTCAGCACGATTTCCGGCTTGTCGTCCACGATGTCGATGCGCAGACTTGCCGAGGCGCTGAGGCCGCCCCTGTCCGTGATGGTCAGGGTGAAGATGTCCTTGTCCTGTTCGATATCCGGCGATTTGTCGCCGTTGGTGCTGTGGAAGGCCTCCTTCAGCGTGTAGCTGTAGGTCGCTTGCCCCGTGGCGGCGTTGAAGCTGAGGATTTTCATTTCACCATAGGCGCCCTGGATCACCAGCCCCTCAAGGGCGGCGAGCGAATAGGGCGTGCCGTTGATGGTGACGCTGGCGATGTCGCTGAGGCCGTCCGGGTCGGAAATGGTGAAGGTGCCCGTCGTCTGGGAGAGGTCGATCCCTTCCTGCGGGTTCTGCTCGCTACCCTCGCTGAGCGACATCATGCCGCCGGGAGACCAGCGTGCCGATCCGTTCGGCAGATAGGATTCGTAAACGGTGTGATCGCTGAGCGCGATGCCGCCGGCACCGCCGCCGGCATTGCCGTCAAGGCTGATGGACGGCCCGCTGTTGGTAAAGGCCGGCAGCAGGATTTCTTCCTCCAGCGTGCCGAACTGCAGCGCCGTCGGGGGCAGGAGGTCGATCGCCGGGCCAGCGTCGCCGATGCCGGGGACGGCTTCGGAGAAGTTGCCGCCGGCACTGGAGTTACCAGCTGCCGATGCCGTCAGCGTGCCGTCCGGGCCGGCCGCGACGTTGATGTTACTCGCCTCGAGCGCGGCGACCAGGGCTTCCTGCGGAATCTCGACATCGTCGATGACGAAGGTGGGAACGTGCAGGGCGGCGTGCTCGATGACGATGCGGCTGCCGTCCGGCTGGACGAGAATGAGATTGTCGCCGTCGATCTCGACCTGTTCGATGGAGGTGCCCGCGGGCAGCTTGACGATATTGTCTTCAATCGCGACGGTGTGGGCGCCCTGCTGTCCCACGGCTGCAGGATTCTGCTGCGTCTCGGCCTGCGCCAGGTGCTGAACCTCAAACCCTGTTGCTTCGCCAGGGAACGCCACCGGGCGCTCGCCATCTTCAAGCGAAACGTTGGAAACGGACGAATTCTCGATAAAGCCCTCGGTGGTCATAGCCAAACCCCTTCTACAATAGCGTTAGTCAAGCCACGGATTTTTTGGCCAATCAATAGCGCGGCATCGAGTGCCATATATCGGGCTATATAGCCCGACCGGCTTTTTTACGATTGGTTAACTTATGCCGCCGTATTCACAACTCCATGCGCTACTGAAGTCTCGCCGCGCCAGCCTGCAGCCAACTGCCCATCGCGGGGTAGTCGCCTGATCTGAGGGCTTGGCTCAAAAGTAAGCGCTGGGTGAACACCCGAGCGATCGGCGGAACATGGCGGAAAAGGCACTCGGGCTATTGTAGCCACATTCAAAAGCGACATCGAGGACGCTCCTGCCTTCGGCCAGCATCGCCAAGGCAGCGAGCATTCGGGCTTGTTGGCGCCAGTGCCCGAAACTCACGCCGGTTTCACGCTTGAACAGCCGCATGAAGGTTGCTCGGCTCATGTGGAGTATGGCGGCGGCGCCTTCAACGGAGAGGGTTTCCGTCAGATCGTTACGCAAGCGCTCGCAGATCTGCGCCAGCCCGAGATGCTTCGGCGTCGGCAGATTGAGCGGCTGCGCTGGCTGGAAAGAAAGCTCCATCAGAAGCAACCTGACGACGGCGTCCGTCCTGTCCCGGCTTCCCGGGTTCTCGGCAAGGTCGGCGAGCTTCAGGATCAATTCCCGCAGGAGGGGCGTGATCGCCACAACGAGGCATTCGTCGGGAAGCCCTTGCATTTCGCGGGTGTCGATCAGAAGCGACCGGAATTTCACGCCCGCATGGCTCGCCGTTTCGTGATCGAGCCTCGGCGGAAGCCAGACGGCCCGGCTTGGCGGGACGACCCAGGTGCCCTGATCCGTTTTGATCGATACGACCCCGCTGACCGCATAGAGAAGCTGAGCCTGTTCGTGACTATGCCTCGGCCCCGAAAAGCGGTGTCCGTCATGCGCGATGACGGCGATCTCGTCGGTAATGCTCACACCGTTCTTCAAGACTGATCCTTTCGCGACGACCAATGATCGTCCGGCGTTAGAATATCAATCTTGCGGTAGCTAAGGTAGGCCATTCAACAGCAGGAAGTTCTCGTCAGGTGTCCGCCCGCAATCGCCCCGTTGACCGCATCGACGTGCCGCATTCCGCGGCATTCGGCGTTGTCGTTGCGCGCGCAGGCCATCCGCTCGCCCGTTCGGTGATTTCCCTTGCGCTGCGACTTATCGGCGGTCGTCGGGCCTGACGGCTTCCCGGCGACCGTAGTCGGCCGTGCCGAATCCTTCACACATCGCATCGCAACGGATCACACCATGTTGACCAATCCCGAAATCAAATATCGTCCTTTCGTTTCTCCCATCGAGTTGCACGATCGCAAGTGGCCGTCCAACCGGCTCACGAAAGCGCCCCGCTGGCTGTCCACCGATCTGCGGGACGGCAATCAGGCGCTTGCCGATCCGATGGATGTCGAACGCAAGCTGCGCTTTTACGACATGCTGCTCGCCGTCGGCTTCAAGGAAATCGAGATCGCTTTCCCATCGGCGTCCCAGACCGAATTCGACTTCGTGCGTGCCCTGATCGAGGACGACCGGATTCCCGACGACGTGACGATCCAGGTGCTCACCCAATCCCGCAGGGATCTGATTGCCCGCACCTTTGAATCGCTGGAGGGGACGCGCCAGGCGATCGTCCATCTCTACAACGCAACGGCTCCGCTGTTCCGCCGCGTCGTCTTCGGAATGGAGCGGCATGAGATCGTCGATCTGGCCGTCACCGGCGTCACCGCGATGCTGGAGGAAAGCCTGAAGCGGCCTGAAACCGACTGGACCTTCGAATACTCGCCGGAAACCTTCTGCTTCACGGAGCCTGATTTCGCGCTCGAAATCTGCGAACGGGTGCTGGACGTCTGGCAGCCGACACCCGAACGCCCCGCGATCCTCAACCTGCCGGCGACGGTCGAGGTGGCGACCCCGAATGTCTATGCCGACCAGATCGAGTGGTTCTGCCGCAACATCTCGCGCCGCGATGCGGTGGTCATCAGCGTTCATCCGCACAACGACCGGGGAACGGCCGTGGCAGCGGCCGAGCAGGCATTGCTTGCCGGTGCGGATCGCGTCGAGGGCTGCCTGTTCGGCAATGGCGAGCGGACCGGCAATGTCGATCTCGTGACGCTGGCCTTGAACTTCTACACGCAGGGGATCGATCCGAAACTCTATTTCCCGGCGATCCGTGACGTCGTGAAGACCGTCGAGCATTGCAACGGATTGCCCGTGCATCCACGCCATCCCTATGCCGGCGAACTGGTGCACACCGCATTCTCCGGCTCGCATCAGGATGCGATCCGAAAGGGGTTCGCCGCCCACGGGCAGCGCAACGACGGCATGTGGGAGATGCCCTATCTGCCAGTCGATCCGGCAGATATCGGCGAGACCTATGAGGCGGTCATTCGCGTCAACAGCCAGTCCGGCAAGGGCGGCATCGCCTGGGTGGTCGAACGGGACAAGGGCCTGAAACTGCCGCGGCCGCTCCAGATCGATCTCAGCCGTCGTGTCCAGGCGTTCGCTGACGGCAGCGGCAAGGAAATCACGGCCGCGATGATCTGGTCGATCTTCGAAGAGGCTTACCATCTGACCGGCCCGCAGGAGTTCGAGCTGCTCGGCTATCACGATGGACGTTCGCGAAAAGCCGGGAACCAACGCGTCTTTTCCGGACGCATCCGCCACAAAGGTCGCGAGATCGCGATCACGGGTCGCGGCAACGGCCTGATCTCCAGCGCCGTCTCGGCACTGGAAGAAGGCTGTGGTGTCGCGCTGGAGGTGGTCGACTATCACGAACATGCCCTGAAACGCGGCACGGATTCCCAGGCCGTCGCCTATCTCGAATGCCGCACTCGCGACGGCCGCAAGATTTTCGGCGTTGGTATCGACGAGGATATCGCCACGGCTTCGGTCAAGGCCGTGCTCAGCGCTGCTAGCAACGGCTGACCTGCCTTTACGGCCAGGCTTTCGGGCCCGGCCGTAATCTGCCGGTCGGATTCTCCTGGACGCCAAGGAGAAACCCTGATGGGCTCTACCCCATCATTTGCCGGTGCCCGCATCTCGCGCTCTTCGCGCCTTGATTTGGTCGTTCAGATAAGTGGCGCTTTGTTTTCGTGTGCCAAAGTTCGCGCCGCGCCACAGCTACATTGAAATCATTGAGAAATTCCAAAGCGAATTCGCTACCGGGCTAGGACTGAGCTAGCGTATTTCTCATGCGCGTGAGGGCACGCAACCCTTATAAATCAATGATTTCAAGTAGTTCGGTGGCGCACCCGACAGGATTCGAACCTGTGACCTTTGGAATCGGAATTGGAAGAAACTGGTCCTAACATACTGAATTTAATAATCTTAATTTCGCAATGTGCTAGGACTGCGCTAGATTTTGTCCAGCACTTCTGATCTCGGTTTAGCTCAGTGCGCATTCTCTGACACGGGCGGGTAGAGTCGTCGGAATCGAAACATAGTGGTGCTATGTGACTGTTTTTACGACGCGTGTTTCGAGCTGTACTGTGTCTTCGCCGCAGGAGGTGGCTCTATTGTCCAGACCCCACACGCCAAACCGATGGCATCCACTTGAGATGTTTGAAGCATGCTGATCCGTAAACAGCGAGACTGTGTCGGCAGAGGCGTGACGAGCGCTTCGCCCAGGTAGCGAATCTCCGCCCATCGTAGTATCCAGTCTGGGATTTGTGAATTTTCCCAGAGGGGAGCTTACGGTGAATTTAATAGGGCCTCTTCAGCAATCGCAGCTATCCGCGTTTGCGGCGACTGACACAGAGGATCTTGGGGCGCCCGCTTACCGAGACATGCCGCTGCATCATTCAAGTGCCGAGGAAGCATTTGCTACACTTGAAAAGGTCGATTGGGCCTTTACCGAAGATGATACACGTTTCCTCGGCCACGACCTTCACCCCTATCCTGCAAAGTTCATACCGCAGCTTCCTGGTACGCTGATCAGTTACCTGAGCAGCCGAGGAGAGATCGTATTCGATCCTTTCGGTGGAAGTGGAACGACTGCGTTGGAGGCAGTCAGGCTCGGGAGGAGAGCGATAAGTTTCGACGCAAATCCTGTGGCTGCGCTAATAGGTCGTGTAAAGACCGCGCAGGTAGGACCTCAGTCTCTCGCCGAACTTCACAGGCTCCACGGTGCGTTAAGAACTGTGAGTCGGTCGCTTCCGGCCGATCCATCTAAGCTTATCGAAAAATACGGGGAATATGCTCCTAACATCGCGAACCGCGAGAAGTGGTTTTCTGACGAGGCTTTCGGTGAGTTGGCGCACATTCGGAGTCGGATCCTTGATCTATCAGAAGACACCGCACGAGACGTGGCCTTTCTTGCGATGTCCCGCAGTGTATTGCAGTCCTCATTCCAAGACTCAGAAACGAGATACAAGAGTGTCCCACGGCCGGTAGCTGTCGGTGAGACCACCAGACGGTTCATCAGAGAGTTTGAAACGGTGATGCGGTCTGTTGCGCGCAACGCCGCAGCAACACGGTATGGCCAGTCTCGCTTCCTTGTCGGTGATATTCGACAGGCCTCCGAGGAGCAGCTGCAGAACTCCTCTGTGGATTTGATTGTGACCTCTCCTCCATATGGCAATGCGATGGACTACCATTTGTACCACCGCTTTCGGTTGCTGTGGTTGGGACATGATCCCATCGCCTTTGGGAAGGTGGAGATTGGGTCACACCTAAAGCACCAACGCGAGGGTAACGGCTTCCAGAGCTACTTTAATGACATGCGAGCGGCGGTCTCACAGATGTCGAGGGTTCTCAAAAATGGAAGATATGCCGTGCTTGTGATTGGCGACTCCATCTACGATGGTAGTCGGTTCGATACAGCTGATCTCCTTGGCAAATGTTCAAATGAGTTGGGGTTCGATAAATGGACAGTTATTCAGCGAGACCTGCATAAGAGTAAGAGATCGTTTACTGCGGCAGGCCGGAGAGCATCATCTGAGAGCATTCTGGTTCTGCGGAAGGAAGATCTGCCAACGAAGTGTACGTTTGTACCTCCCCCATACAAGCTATATCCATACGAGCAGAAGCTGCGCGAGAGAGAGGCTACAGCTTGCGGGGCTGGCAGGGGAGGAATTTCTGTATCACAATTATCTCAGAGCCGGTCCCTGGTTTTCACTCATGCAGTAGAGCACGATTCCGGTTTCGTGGAGCCAACCTGGCAGGCCATACTTGAGAATGGCGGCGCGACCAGCGCTTCGGCCCGGAAGGATCCAAAATATGTTACCCACGGTATTCACCCATACAAAGGGAAATTCTACCCGCAGCTTGCCAAGGCTCTCATCAATCAGTCCGGTCTGCTGCCTGGATCTCGGATTCTCGATCCGTTCTGTGGAAGCGGCACGACTCTATTGGAGGGGTATCTAAACGGCTTTATGACCTTTGGGTGCGACTTGCATCCATTGGCGGCAAAAATTGCTACGGCCAAGACAGCTATTCTTGAGGAGGATCCAGACGTCTTATCTGAAGTGGTGGCTGGTGTGTACAATGCTATCACAGCTCCTCCGCCAAGCTTTCCGGAGCGATTAGACCAGTTCGCCCCTGACTGTCACGACGAGATAAAAAAATGGTTCGCGGATCCTGTAGCTGCCAAGTTGAACTGGCTTTTGCAGACCATCAGAGCCGGAAGCGAAGGAGCATGCCGAGATTTTCTTGAGGTGGTGGTAAGTAGCATCATACGCCAAGTTTCTCAGCAGGAGCCTACCGATCTCCGAATCCGTTATCGAAAAGAGCTGCTGACCGATGCCGACGTCTTAGGCTTATTTGCCGAGCAGCTCGTGACTCAATTCCGGCGCGTTGAGAAATTCTGGAAGATAAGGACGTTCGCTCCACGTCCATTTCTCCCGAGCAGGGTTTTAAATGGAGATAATCGTGACAAGGGTACTTATGCATCTTTGGGATTAAAAGACGGGTCGATTGATTTAGTTCTGACAAGCCCACCTTACGCCATGGCTCTTCCATACATCGATACAGATCGGTTGTCGTTGCTCACTTTGTTGAACATGGGGGGGACGGAGCGGCGGCCGGTGGAGCAAAATTTGATCGGCAGCAGAGAAATCTCTCTTGGAGCAAAGCGAAAGTTTGAAAAACAGCTGCTCGGCGAAGCCGAGCTTCCGCCGGATAGCATGGCTTTCGTGTCGGCTCTGCATAACCAAGTCTCTAGTTCTACAGATGCGGGTTTCCGGAAACAAAACATGCCAGCATTGCTGCATCGGTTTCTAATGGACATGGACGCTGTATGCGAAAATCTCTTCAGGCTTTGCAAGCGTGGCGGCGAGGTTTTGATCGTAATAGGCGATAGCAAGATGACAATCGATGGGAGAGATTTGAGGATACCTACAACTGACTTGATCGCTCGTATCGCTCAAAATCGGGGATTCTCACTAACCGAACGAATTGACATTTCCGTCACGACAGAACGTTACCTTCATCTGAAAAACGCGATTACGGAAAATGTCGTTCTGCGACTTCACAAGCAGACCTAGTCCACCTTAGGATGAGCTTTACAATCGTCGGAAGCGCAAGCACCTGTCGGCAAAAATATACCCACGGAGAGCAGCTTCTTCAGAAATCAGAACCATCCGAACTTCCGAGCGCGTGCACTACCTCCGCTGGGCATTGTCTGATTGCATACGGCTTCCCATGCAGCATAGTCAGGACTGTCCGGCCGATAAACGGTCATGTCGTAATCTGTACCGTCAATGGGGCTCGGGGTCATTACCAGTACCGAGTAGGCCGGCACGACAGGCACAAGCTTTGAGGCAGTGATGCGAATTTCCGAATTTGGTTCGTAGAAAACCGTATTAAGACCGAAGGCCTCGTCTTTGAGAATCAGCGCGTTGTTTGCCCCATACACTTGGATGTTTACGATCGGATCAGGTACACGCTGCGGATAAGGCTTCCCACCTTTTTTCTTCGGGGTCGTCATGCCTGTGTAAGGAAAGTCAAAGAAACCAGGATTCTGGTTAGTAGCCATTTTGCTCAGAAAGATCTCTCCATTGTCATGAGGTACGATCTCGATCGCCAGGCCGCCTGCTTTGGGCACAGATATAGAGGTTGCATTTTTGTGTCCAACAGCCGGCTTTACTGGGGGCGCCTTGGCGGCTTGAGGTGTCGGTGGCAAAGGAGACGGAGGCTTTAGCTTCAGGCCGCTCTTCAACTTTTTCGATTTTCCCGTTTTGCCGTGTGTCTTGGCGACCTTTCTGATCGTCGCTTCGTCCAGCACGTCCCCACCTGCGATTAGGCTGTTGAGGAGTGTCTGATCGAGTCTCCTCGTTGCTGGACATACATTCGGAAGCAACTGGCTCCACAGGTCATCAAATTCGGTAAATACTGCTTGGTCTGCTGGAAGCGCCGCCTCAACCAAAATTGCAGCTTCAAAATTTGTTTCAGTTCCACCAACGGTAAGATTGTTTGACCCTATGTAGAACCTGGCCTTTTGGGCGCCTGTGAATATGTAAGCCTTTGGGTGAAAAGTTATGCCGCGTTCCTGCGTTACATATACTTCGTCGCACACGCCCAAAGCCAGCTCTAGAGCTTCTTTGCTGGTGCCCTGTTGATCAACGCCGAATATGGCCCGGATCGTATTGCCTCTTTTCCGCCACGCCTCGAACCTGCTTTGAAGGCGTTGCAAGGGACCAGCTTTGGCATAAGCAACGATCCAACGCATGTCACTGAATTCTACACTGTCGAGGCCGCTTTTGATCTCATCTAAAAGTCGGCGTCTACCGGTGACCTGATCAACCGGCTTTATTATCTCGATTCTCGCCATTTGCCCTCCAAATTGGGCGACGGTGGATCGTTCCTGCCAAAATTGCAAGTGTTGCGGCCATACACGCGAGCGGTTCACTGCATGTAAGCCGTTCTTTCATTTGTTTGCGACCTCGAATGCGAAGACCCGCGAGGTGTGCTGACCCGGCTTGCAAAGTTCCAGCCACTTCCTGTGCTGCTGCGAACCTTGTTGGGCTAACTCGCATTTGTAGTCCGACTTGTCGTCTGCCGTTTTTGTGATGCGTATGAGATCGCCCCCACGACCCCTCCGAGCAATTTCTCCGCTATGGAAGCGAAAGTCCGCTCTGTTTTCGTAGAAATACATTCGGACGTTGCTCCGAATGACAGCCTCAGGGCTCGAGACGTCACTTATTTCCCATACGGCGTGCTTTTCCCAATAGATACGCTCCTCAGCGTTTCTATCGGACTTTGATACAATCTTTTTGTACTCGTCGGGCCAGCCCCAAAAATCTGAATGAGCCAACAAAGCTTCCAGGGGGACTCGTTGTTCACCGGGAATGCTGGTCTCAACGTCTCGCGTACCACTCTGTACGCGCGTGACAGTCAGTTCCATGTAAAACGCGCTTTCGGGCGTTTCCGAAGATATGCCGATCAATGAGGTGATCTTCGGTTGAGGTTGTGCCCCAAATTGCTCCAATAGCCAGCTGAAGAGTCGCCGGATATCCTCTTGATTGGCGGCGAATGCCGAAATCTGTGCCCCATTCGTTGTGATGTAACGGACAGCGGCTTTATACACCTCGAAATTCTGGTCGCCTGAAAGCGCAGCTAGGAACGATGCATATGTGATAGCGTTTGGGATGCTTCCAATACGGTTGCCAACAACTCGCCCGATACTGGCGATGGCTCTGACTGTAACGCGGACGCTCTCAGTGAGTGTCTCGTATGCTGCGGCCTCTTTACTGGCCACACTGTCCCGCACGGCAGACAAGAGTTTTTTTGCTCGACCCGTGAGGAGGTTCTGCTCCGTCAACATCGGTCCGAGAACCAGCTGTGCTGCCTGTTGAACCTGTAGTTCTCTACCTTCCATCTGCGAACGATAGGTGATTAGTCGAGCCGCTAGTTCTCGTCCCTCGGTAAACCCCATGATCAGCCGCGCATGGTGGTCAAGCAGCCCTTCAACAAGTACCCGAGTTTCAGGCTCAAGGGCGGTCGTCTCCGAATTGCCTTCCATTCCCGGCGCTAGGGCTTTGACCATTCCGCCAATGATCGTTCCAAGAGAAGCAAGCGCTGGTACGTTTAAGTCGGCAAGTTCATCTTGCGCGAAATCTCGGTAGGCGGCGATCTCAGCTTGAAGAGTGGGATGAGTATTCCCGAGGCGCTGGATGACATCGCTGAGAGAAGCTAATCTCTCTTGAAGCAACCGAAGTAAGGCCTTCTGTAGCGGGTCATTCCGCTCGGCAAAGCTTGGAGAAGCGTCGCTAAGATCAAAGCCCTCCTCTGTAACAACAAGCGTGATACCCTCGTCCGCCGTACCCCGGGGAGGAATTTTCTCAATAAAGGACTGGATGCTCTGAGCCGCTTGTTGTGCCGCTTCATGGAAGCCTGCTTTCAAAGATCGCCACTGGTGTACCGGCAGTACAAGCTTGCGTCGAGAAACGGGGAGACAGTCGAAGCCCCCGAATTCCAGCTCCCAGAAGGATTTTTCCAAAATGATCGGCACAACAAGCGCACCACGGCGAGCTGCTGCCTGTTTTATTGCAGGCAGTTCGCTGTCGGTTATGTAAGCAGAATTTAGATAATTGGCGGAAACGAGGCAGATAAAGATATCTGATGCCCTTATATGCGGCTCCGCCTCCCTGTAGCTGTACCGACTGCCGCCTGCATTCGCCCAAATGCTCAGTCCTTCGGCTCGCTCGAACGGGCCCATATGCTCTCGAAATCTGGCGAGCTCTTCAATATCGTTCTCGGCGTGTGAGATGTAGATTTGAACCATATAACTGCCTGAACGAGGTCACGGGACTGAATCGATTCCTCAATTGTATTCTGGTGGCGCCACAATCATCAATAGGGTGTCTACAGTATGCTTGATCTGAAGCGACCATCGGCCGGGGTGCCCGACACAGAACCTAACAAAATTTACATTTCCTGAGGTTCTGGCCCGAAGCGGCCCTTAGCTCTTGATCCTACAGAGCAATTCCGGTCGTGCAATCGACGCTCGCCCTTCTCGCTCATCGGCAACATAACGAACGGCATGGAAATCCGACTTTTCGTGAGGTTCGATGAAGCAGGCGCGCGTTTTGACCGAAGCCGAATTCAAGCGGCTGCTCGCCGTGGTGGCGCAGATGAAGCATGCAGGCAGGAACAGGCTGGCGCTGATGCTGTCACATCTGGCCGGCCTACGCGTTGGCGAGATTGCCGCGCTGACCCTGCGCGACGTTGTCGACGGTGAAGGGAAGGTTCGCGAGCAATTGCGGCTGAGCGCAGAAGTCACGAAGGGCGGGCATGCGCGTGTCGTGTTTCTGAACGACAAGCTACGCCGGGAGATCGAAAAACACCGGAACGAATGGCCCGAAGAACGTCATGCCGATATGCCGTTGCTGCTGACGCAGAAGCGTACGGCATTTTCCGCGAACACACTCTGCCAGTTGATGGGGCAGCTCTACCGGAGCGCCGGTCTTGACGGGGCGACCTCCCATAGCGGCCGCCGCTGGTTCATCACCCGGCTTGCCCATTCCGGTGTCAGCCCGAAGGTCATCATGACGTTGGCCGGCCATCGCAACCTGACGACGACGCAGCGCTATATCGACGTGCGCGACGACATGATGAAAGCCGCCGTCGATCTACTGTAGCTCGACGCGGGAAGGGTGAAAGGCGGATTTGTCGACTCGGTACGCTGCAACATAACGTGGGCTCCAATGGAGTTACTTCGGTCGGGGCGCTGCGCTAAAACTGCGCTAGCCCCGTGCCCAAGCCCAACAAAGCTACATTGAAATCATTGAAAAATTCCGAAGCGCATGCGCTACTGGGCTAGGACTGAGCTAGCATATTTCCCATGCGCATGAGGACAAGAAAAGACTGATAAGTCAGTGATTTCAATAGCTTCGGTGGCGCACCCGACAGGATTCGAACCTGTGACCTTTGGAATCGGAATCCAACACTCTATCCAGCTGAGCTACGGGTGCTTGCCTGACGATGACTCGTCTGTCCGATGAGGGGTTCTTAGCCCAGGTGGGGGCGGGCTTCAATCGGGAAATTGCGGGAAAGGAACCTGTTTTGAGGGAAAAGCCGCCGGGGGTGGCCGGCGGCTTTTTCTTGGGTCAGGCGGTCTGCATGGCGCCAGGGCCGGGGATGGCCTTTTCCGGGACCTTGCCGAGGATGATCATGCCGAGCACCTCGTCCTTCGTCACGTCCTCGGTGCGGGCGTGGCCGACGACCTGGCCGTTCTTCATCACCGAGACGCGGTCGGCGAGGTCGAAGACGTCGTGGATGTCGTGGCTGATGAGGAAGATGCCGATGCCTTCCTTCTTGAGCTGCTTGATCAGTTCGCCGACCTGCGCCGTCTCCTGGGGACCGAGCGCGGCGGTCGGCTCGTCCATGATGAGGATGCGGGCGTCGAAGAGGATCGCGCGCGCGATCGCCACCGACTGGCGCTGGCCGCCGGAAAGCGCCTTCACCGGTTCCTTGAAGCGCTGGAAGTTCGGGTTGAGGCGGCCCATGACCTCGCGGGTCTTGGCCTCCATCGCCACGTCGTCGAGCGTGCCCCAGGGGGTGCGCAGCTCGCGGCCGAGATAGAGGTTGGCGGCCGCGTCCACGTTGTCGGCGACGGCGAGCGTCTGGTAGATCGTCTCGATGCCGTATTTCTTGGCGTCGCGCGGATTGCTTATGTCGGCCGGCTC
>Ga0206119_100171_pt1 | contig 41061 bp, 38 predicted proteins | sample 3A50Ametagenome_FD_148608 | JGI IMG/M metagenome (GOLD analysis project Ga0206119, IMG submission 148608) | Enriched microbial communities from leaf-cutter ant dump, University of Wisconsin, Madison, United States - 3A50A | ecosystem: Environmental > Terrestrial > Nest > Insects nest > Nest dump...
CCCGATCAGGCTGTGCAACCCCGACCAGCTTCGCCTGATCGGGCGCTAACCGCCGTGCCCTTCATCACCCTAAACCGGGGTCCCTTTTAGGCGAAAATACAGGGTCCCGATTCCACGGTCATTGACAGCCGGACAGCACGGCGACCAATGCCGCCAGCTACACCACCCGATGGGACACCATCAGGCGAGTCGAAAACGGGGTCGTGACCCTGTTTCGGATCGACCATTCCGCCTCGGATGAAAACTCACCGTTTTGAGCCGGCCTTGCCCCGACCGGCCCGTAACCCGTAACCCCAACACAAGCCCGGCAACCTTTTACGCCGCGCCCTATAGCGGGGGAGTGCACTACTCCCCCCGCCGTTCTCGGAGCTTTCGGACCTTAAGTTACAGTTACAAGTTACAGGGGTGACAGCCGATGCCGTCCGCTACGCTTTGGGGTGGCCTGTCGGATGCCGCATGAGGTGCTCAGAACCGCCTCAGACGTCCGAGCAGGGGCAGTATGCAGGCTATAGCCCAATACCCACCGCCACGCGCTCGTGCGGCCCTCTGAGGCCTTGCGGGGTGGGGTTATGGGCGTGGCTTTGGCCATGCGGCGCGTGACGGTCTCGGCTAGGCACTATTCCGTGCTCGTGTGGTCAATTTGATCGGTCAGTCAGCAGGTCTGCCGTGGTGGTGCCGAGCGCCTTGGCCAGCTTTGCGACCACGGTGATCGTAGGGTTCCTCACCTGCCGCTCAACACCCGAGATATAGGTGCGGTCGATCTCTGAGCGGTCGGCAAGCTCTTCCTGGGACCAACCCAGAAGGCCTCGGGCTGCCTTGATGTTTCGGGCCAGTATCGCACACACGTCTTCCATGCCCGCGATAGGCCAGATGTGTAGACGATGAGGCCACGGACTATGAGTCTCATTTTGCTTTCAAGTTTCGTTTGTTGACTATAGGCTACATCGCATTTTCATCGGGGGTGGTGCGATGTGGGATATATTCGTTCAAGCACTTTCGTGGCTGCTACTGATCTTCTTCGGCGGTCAGGCCCTTATCTTCATTGGGCTGGTCCTGTGGACGATCTGGACCGAAGCGATCAAACCGCGACTGATCCCCGCCGACCACATCGACCGTGTGGCTGACGACATCATCGCCACCTATGCTGACCCCGAGGTAGAGGCTTTCGCCCGCCACGAGCGTGCGTGGTACGACAGCGACGGCGCGGAGCAGACTTATTGGTATCGCGTGCGGAAGGCCGTCAGGCGGCGGCTGGAAGGGCGCGAGGCCCGTCAGTCGAACAGAGGGCCGTGACCACCGCCAGCGGCCTTACGGCGAACCTCGTCTTCGCGCGCCTCACTCACCTCGCGCCAGATGTCGTAGGTCTCGCGCACCATCTGGTCGAGCTGGTCGAAGCTAAAGAGTTCGACGCCTTCATCGGTGCTCAGCGTCACCGGGCGCTGGTCGTCAACCGCATCGCCGAACTGTACGACCCCGAGCCGAGCGGCGGTGAAGTCCGGATTGGCGACCCGAATATGCTCATGCATCATCGAGAAGACAAACCGTCTCGCTTCTGCCGTCAGACGCTTGCCGCGCCGGGGATCGATGAAGATCACCAGCGGGGCACCCTCCAAAGCCGTCACCATCGGCAACCAGTATTCCACCTTCTCGCCGACGCTCAGGGGAAGTGGGAAGAAGGCTTGAGAGCGGCTGCGCAAGGCATTGGCGCGCGCGAAGTCGTGCAGACCCTTGGCGACGAGCAGGTTGGCGTTGCACTCGTCGTCGGACGTCGCCTTTGCCCGGATCAGTCGTTTCAGAACCGGCCACGCGGTCGGGTCGGCAGCCGCGAACATATCAGGCTGAACATTGAAGATATCGGCGAACCGGGCGCGCACTGGTTTGTAGGTGATCGTCGGATGCCCGAGCTTAAAACGCTCAAGTTCGCGCCGCTTCTGATCCGTCGGCAGCGTTGCGACACGGGCAAGATCGATCTCAGGTAAGCGGCGTATCTTCATCCGGTTCTCCCGCGACCGGAGCCGCGCCAACGGAAACCTTGTGGAACTTGAATCGGTTAACGATGACATCATCGGGGATTCGCAACCCCAGCGCAACCGATGTTCTTCCTTTGTCCGCAATGTAATCCCAAGGCGCTCCCTTGGCGTGGGAGATGTCCACCAGCCGCCCCGGCGATAGCTGCCCGTAGGACGACATGATACGCGCCAGATGGCGACGAATGGCCGGGTCATCGGGGGGGCTGAGTGCCGTTCGCTCGCCCGTCATCACGTTCTGTCCGGTTGCGCGAAAATCGATAGGAGTGCTCCCGGCCGTCTTGAAAGCCGAGTAGGCGGCGGGATGCACCGGCCCGTATTGCCATGCCTCGAAATAGCCGCTGACCAGTGGTTGCTTGGCTTCGATCAGGAAAATGGAGTGGGCGAAGTAGAGGAGTTTTTGCAGGGCAAGATTGGTGACCTCGATCCCCGACCGGTCGGCCTCGTCCAGCATGAGGTTGGCGACGGCTCTCGGATCGTATGGACCACCGGTCATCTGCGCACTTTGACTTCCTCGGGCTGGGAAGTGGTGCCGCTTGCGTGACTCGAACACGCGACCCCATCATTACGAATGATGTGCTCTACCGACTGAGCTAAAGCGGCTTAACCCTTCACACACGGCCATACTATGGCCCTACTAACTTACACTCACCAGCCCCAACTCACTGGCCTTACACCTCATTCTCTAGCGGACCCGCTAATTACGAATGCGATGCTCTACCAACTGAGCTAAAGCGGCCCGGCGGGCGCTGTGCCCGCGAGAATGCCGGGTGAATAGACGCAAGCTCGCGCAATTTCAAGATGGCTTGTCGCCGATTCTCCGGGGTATGACCACCGCCGCTGGCCTCGCCGACACTGTGCGCTACATGGCTGGAGGCCGAAACGTCACGGCTCCGTCTCGCTATGCGGGCCTGATCGCGGTGGTGGGCGAGGGACGAAGAAACGTTGATTGATCGGCCGGCTGCGGCTAACGATCATTGCTGACGCAGCGTCGCGCAAAGGACAACCGCTTGGACCCAATAGAAAAAGCGATCCGCAACGCCTTCGAGAAAGGCAATGCCGACGATCGGGCGTTCCGCGAAAAGGTCTACCGATCTGCATTCGCCGCGCTCGACCGCGCCTTGCAGGCCAATCCCAACGTCACGGTGGAAAACGCCATCAAGCGGCGCAAGGCCATGCAGGCCAAGATCGCCGAGATCGAATCCGAATTCCTGCCTGCCGTCGCGGTTCCCGGGGCGGAAGGCGAGCTGGCCGGAACTGCGGCTCCCTCGGTCGATTCGCCGGCGTCGCTGGGCGCGGCGCAGAGCGGTCCCGCGGTCGCGCCGCCGGTTTCGTCCTCGGGTCAACGCGTCGAGCCGTCGCTCGACGGCCCGGCTTCCGGCAATCCATCCGCAGCCGCCGCGCCGGTGACGCCCGAACCGGTGCTCGACCGACGCGCGGACCGGGAGGGAACGTCTTCGCCGCCAGGCGCGGCGGCGGTTGCGCCGGATCGCGACGAGCGCAGGGCGCGCCGCAGGCGGTTTCCGCTGGCGGGCGCTCTGGTCGGCCTCGTCGTGCTGGCGGCTCTCGGCGCAGGGCTGTGGTGGCTGGTGCAAACGGGAATCATCAAGACGGGACGGTCGCCCGGCCAGCCGCCTTCGAGCGCGCAGGAGGCCGCCGACGTCCCGCCCGCCGGCTCCACCGAGCCGCTGAAGCCCGGCCAGGCGGACGACGGTCGCGATTGGATCATCGTTTTCTCTCCGTCGGACCCGACGCTGGCGCGCGCGCCCTCCGACGCGAAGGTCGAGGCGATGAAGGACGACACCGGTGCCTTCCTGCGCATGCGCTCCGGCGCGTCCGGGGCGGCCGTGAGCTTCGATGTGGGGCAGGGCATCCTCGAGCAACTCGCCGGCAAGCATGCCGTGTTCGACATCGTCGCCCGCGCCGAGGAGGGCAAGGACACGCAGATGTCGGTGGACTGCGATTTCGGCGCGCTCGGCGATTGCGGGCGCAAGCGCTATGCGGTCGGCCACGTCAGGAACGAATATCTGTTCGAGGTCGACTTCCCCGACAAGAGCCCCGGCGCTGCCGGCTCCATCGCCATCAATTCCGATTTCGACAAGCAGGGCAAGTCGGTCGACATCTACGAGATCAGGGTGACGGCAGGCGATTGATCTCGTCGAGCAGGGCCTGCAGCGTCTCGATGCGATCGGCCTCGGCCGCCGGCTTGTCCCAGCGCAGCCGTGAGATGCGCGGAAAGCGCATGGCGACGCCGGACTTGTGGCGGGTCGAGCGGTTCAACCCCTCGAACGCCACTTCCAGCACCAGACCGCTGCGCCTGTCGGCGCGAACGGAACGCACCGGCCCGAACCGCTCGACCGTGTTGTCGCGCACATATTTGTCGATCTGCCTGAGTTCCTCGTCGGTGAAGCCGAAATAGGCCTTTCCCACCGGCACCAGTTCCTCGCCGCCCTCCGGTCCCGACCAGACGCCGAACGTATAGTCTGAATAGAAGGACGAGCGCTTGCCGTGCCCGCGCTGGGCGTACATCAGCACCGCGTCGATCGTGTGCGGATCGCGCTTCCATTTGAACCAGGGACCCCGCGGCCGGCCGGCCAGATAGGCCGAATCCCACCGCTTCAGCATGACGCCTTCGATGATCGGATGCGGCGGGCCGGCACGGGCCGCTTCCAGCTCGGGCCAGTCGCGGAAAGCCACCAGCGGCGACAGGTCGAAGCGGATGGGGTCGAGTTCGCCGATGAAGCCCTCCAGGCGCTTTCGCCGTTCACTGAAGGGGAGGGCGCGCAAATCCTCCTCGCCGTCCTGCAGCATGTCGTAGCAGCGCACGAAGGCGGGATAGCGCTCGCGGATTTTCGCCGATACGGACTTGCGGTTCAGCCGCTGCTGCAGGTCGGAAAAAGTGCCGGTGGCCGAAGGCGTGCCGACGAGCAGTTCGCCGTCGAGCACGCCTGAAAAGTCGATCGCGTCGGCGAGGTCGGGGAAAGCGCCGGCGATGTCGTCGCCGGTGCGCGAATAGAGGCGCGCCACGCCCCCCTCGGCCACCACCTGGACGCGGATGCCGTCCCATTTCCACTCGGCGGCGTAGTCGGCCGGATCGAGTTTTTCGAGATCGCGCTCCTCTATGGCATGCGCCAGCATCACCGGGCGGAACAGCCCGCTTGCCGTCTTCTCCGGCTTCGGAGCGCTGCCTTCCAGCCACGCGAACAGCGTCTCGTAGGGCGGCGCCAGGCCGTGCCACAGCTCCTCGATCTCGGCCACGTCGACCTGGCCGAACTGCGCCAGCGCCTGCTTGGCGAGCCGCGCCGACACGCCGATGCGCAATCCGCCGGTGACCAGCTTGATAATAGCGAAGCGCGCCGAGGGACCGGCACTGTCGAGCAGGCGGGCCAACACCTTCGGTCCGTCGGAGCGGCTGGCCGACTGCAGCGCGCCGACGACGGCGGCGAGGGTGAGGTGATGCTCCGTGTCTGCGCTCGATGATGTACCCCCACCCCTAGCCCCTCCCCTCAAGGGGGAGGGGGATTCCGCAGCGACTGCTTCATCTGAGGCTCTCGGCGACGGGTCGGTGGAAACGCCAAGTTCCCCTCCCCCTTGAGGGGAGGGGTTAGGGGTGGGGGTATCTCGCTCCGGCCACACCAGCGAAACCGTCTCGGCGAGATCGCCGACATAGTCGTAGGAATAGCCGAACAGCACCGGGTCCATGCGCTCCATCACCAGTTGCCTGAGCATGGCCGGCTTGACGGAAGCGATGTTGAGGTCGCCGGTGATGGCGGCCAGCGCCAGGCCCCGGTCGGGGTCCTCGGTCGCGCGGAAATAGTCGGCGAGCAGGGTGAGCTTGCCGTTGCGCGAGGGCGTCAGCACCAGGCGGTCGAGAAGGGCGGCGAAGCGGTCCATCAATCCCCCTCGTCCTCGTAGCCGACGAGATGCAGCGGCCGCGCCGCGATGCCTTCCAGCTCGCACCAGCGCACCAGCGCCTCCTCGCGTCCATGCGTGACCCATACCTCGCCGGCGCCGGTGTCGCGGATGGTGGCTGTCAGTTCGTCCCAGTCGGAATGGTCGGAGATGATGAGCGGCAGCTCGACGCCGCCCTGCTTGGCGCGCTGTCGGATGCGCATCCAGCCCGAGGCGAAGCACGACAGCGGATCGGGAAAGCGCCGCGCCCAGCGGTCCTGGAAGGCGGAGGGCGGGCCGACGACGATCGCCCCGGCGAAATCGCCCTTCTTGCCGGTCTCGACCGTGGCCGGCTCCAGGTCGCCGAGATCGATGCCCTCGCTCCGGTAGTAGTCCGACAGCTTCGCCAGCGCGCCGTGGATGTAGAGCGGCCTGTCGTAGCCGGCGTCGCGCAGGAGCCGCATGACGCGTTGCGCCTTGCCGAGCGCGTAGGCGCCGACCAGATGCGTGCGCTCCGGAAACTGCGCGACGGATTTCAGCAGCTTGTCCGCTTCCTCTCGGGCGGGCGGGTGGCGGAAGACGGGAAGGCCGAACGTCGCTTCGGTGATGAAGACATCGCAGCGCACCACCTCGAAAGGCTGGCAGGTCGCGTCCGGCGCACGCTTGTAGTCGCCGGAGGCGACGATCCGCAACCCGCCGTGCTCCACCGCGATCTGCGCCGAGCCCAGCACATGGCCGGCCGGGTGAAAGGTGACGGCGACGCCGTTCAGGTCGATCGTCTCGCCGAAGCCGGCGGCTTGCGTCGATCCGGCGAAGCCGTCGCCGTAGCGCAGGGCCATGATGTCGAGTGTCTGGCGGGTGGCGAGCACGGTACGATGGCCGGCGCGCGCGTGGTCGGAGTGGCCGTGGGTGACGAGCGCGCGCGCCACCGGCCGCACCGGATCGATGAAGAAATCGCCGGGCGGGCAGTAGAGGCCTTCGGGACGGGGGCAAAGCAGTTCGCTGGGACGCATGGGCTTGAAGATAGGCTTTTGTCGCGCCCGGAAAAGCCGTGCGTTTCAGTCTGCTGACTCCATCTTGCAAGTTTTCGCCAGCCGGATATAGCAGCGCGCACCGGCGATTTCCGCTGGCGGAACCTTCGAAAAATGAAACCGCTCCAGGCTTCGTCCGGCGACGTGCTCGCCGATCGTCGTGCCGACTATGCGGAGATGCTGTTTGCCTCGGGCGACCATGCGCCTGCCGCGGAATTGCTGCGGGGCACGCTGGAGCTTGCGCCGGCATGGGCGCTGGGCTGGTTCCGGTTGGGAGAAATGTACGAGGCGGCCGGCGATTTCAGCTCGGCCTCCCACGCCTGGGAAACCGCCCGCGGGCTCGACCCACAGGACAGGGCGGGCGCCGGCCTGAAGCTCGCGCTCATCGGTCAAATCCCGGAACCCGAGGCGCCGCCTTCCGCGTTCGTCGAAGCCCTGTTCGACCGGTACGCGGACAAGTTCGACGCGTCCCTCGTCGACAAGCTCGGCTACCGGGTGCCGGGGCTTCTGTTCGACGCCCTCCAGGCCCAGGCCCAGGCTGCGCGTCGCTTTCGCCTGGCGCTCGACCTCGGCTGCGGTACCGGCCTGATGGGCGAACGGCTGAGGCCGGTCAGCGACCGGCTCGAAGGGGTCGACATTTCCGCCGCCATGCTGAGGAAAGCGCGCGCCAAGCGCCTCTACGACCGGCTGGAAAAGGTGGACCTGCAGGATTTCCACCATGCGGGCGACGCGCCCGACCTCGTCACCGCCGCCGACGTCTTCCTCTATGTCGGAGACCTTGCCGGTGTCGTCGCCGCCGTTTCGCGCCTGCTTGCGCCCGGCGGGCTCTTCGCCTTTTCGGTCGAGAAGCTGGCCGAGGGCGAGGAATACGCCCTCCAGCCGTCGCGGCGCTACGCCCATGCGGAAGGCTATCTGCGGCGCGTGCTTGGCGGGGCGGGCCTGAAAGTTCTGTCTCTCGATGAGGCGACCATCCGGCAGGACCGGGGGCAGGCGGTCGCCGGCCTGATCGTGGTGGCCGCGCTTTCGCCTTGATTTAAGCTGTCCAGCACCCCCACCCCTAACCCCTCCCCTCAAGGGGGGGGACTTGGCGGGCGGCAGCTCCCCCTCCCCCTTGAGGGGAGGGGTTAGGGGTGGGGGTGCGATGCCTTATTGATTGTCCGCAAGGGAGGCTTGCGGTGCGTTCGATCCCCTTTTGTTCCAGATTCTCCTTGGCGTTCCTGTCCCGGCGCGCTACCTCTGGGGCGTGACCGCAAAGCCGCGCATCGCCGAAACCGAGACCGTCGCCCGCTTGCCGGAACCTTTCGTCAAATGGTTCGCGGGCAAGGGGTGGTCGCCGCGCGCGCATCAGCTTGAACTGCTGGCGCGCAGCCAGGCCGGGCAATCGACGCTGCTGATCGCGCCCACCGGTGCTGGCAAGACGCTGGCCGGATTCCTGCCCTCGCTGACGGAACTGGCGGAGCGACCGAAACGAAAACCGGGCGAGCGGCATCGCGGCATCCACACGCTCTACATCTCGCCGCTCAAGGCGCTCGCCGTCGACATCGAGCGCAACCTCGGCAAGCCGGTCGATGAGATCGGGCTGCCGATTTCGATCGAGACGCGCACTGGAGACACGCCGGCTCACAAGCGCCAGCGCCAGAAACTGGTGCCGCCGGACATCCTGCTCACCACGCCGGAACAACTGGCGCTGCTGATCGCCGGCAGCGACGCGAGGCGCTTCTTCGAGGATCTGCGCTATGTGATCTTCGACGAGCTGCATTCGCTGGTGACGTCCAAGCGCGGACACCTTTTGTCGCTCGGGCTGGCGCGGCTCAGGACCTTCAAGCCGGACCTGCGCGCCATCGGGCTGTCGGCGACGGTGGCGGAGCCGGACGAACTGCGGCGATGGCTGGTGGGGCAGCGTCTCTCCCCCCTTGAGGGGGAGATGCCCGGCAGGGCAGAGGGGGTACTCGCAGAAGGCACTGCAAGGACGTCGAGCACTGCTGCACAGACCCCCTCCACCGCCTTCGGCGGCACCTCCCCCTCAAGGGGGGAGGATAGGCTGGCCGGCCTCGTCACCGTCGCCGGCGGCGCGAAGCCCGACATTGCCATTCTCGACTCCGAACAGCGCGTGCCCTGGGCCGGGCATTCGGCACGCTACGCCGTTCCCGAGATCTATGAGGAAATCCGCCACCACAAGACGACGCTGCTGTTCGTCAACACGCGCAGCCAGGCCGAACTGCTGTTCCAGGAACTGTGGCGGGTCAACGAGGACTCGCTGCCGATCGCGCTGCATCACGGCTCGCTCGACGTCGGCCAGCGTCGCCGCGTCGAGAAGGCGATGGCCGACAATGCCCTGCGCGCCATCGTCGCCACCTCGACGCTCGACCTCGGCATCGACTGGGGCGACGTCGATCTCGTCGTCCATGTCGGCGCGCCGAAGGGGGCGAGCCGGCTGGCGCAGCGCATCGGCCGCGCCAACCACCGCATGGACGAGCCGTCCAAGGCGATCCTCATCCCGGCCAACCGCTTCGAGGTGCTGGAGTGCCGCGCCGCGCTCGACGCCAACTATCTCGGCGCGCAGGATACGCCGCCGCTGCTCGCCGGCTCGCTCGACGTGCTCGCCCAGCATGTGCTCGGCACCGCCTGCGCTTCCGCCTTCGACGCCGGTCAGCTTTATGCGGAGGTGACGAGTGCCGCACCCTATGCCGATCTGTCGCGCAACGATTTCGACCGCGTCGTCGATTTCGTCGCCACCGGCGGTTACGCGCTCAAGAGCTACGAACGCTACGCCCGCATCAGGAAGACGAAGGAGGGGCTGTGGCGCGTCACCCATCCCCGCGTCGCCCAGCAATACCGGCTTAATGTCGGCACCATCGTCGAGATGCCCGAACTCAATGTGCGCTATGTGCGGCAGGGCCGCATGGCCGGCCATGGCGGCAGGGTGCTGGGCAAGGTCGAGGAATATTTCGCCGAAACGCTGCGGCCCGGCGACAATTTCCTCTTCGCCGGCAAGGTGCTGCGCTTCGAGGGTATCCGCGAGAACGAGTGCTTCGTCTCCTCGGGCGGCTCGTCGGCGCAGATCATCGTGCCGTCCTATGCGGGTGGAAAGTTTCCGCTGTCGACCTACCTGGCCGACCAGGTGCGCGCCATGCTGGCCGATCCCGAGCGTTGGCAGGCGCTGCCCGAGCAGGTGGCCGACTGGCTGCGGCTGCAAAAGGACAAATCGATGCTGCCGAAGCGCGGCGACCTTCTGGTCGAGACGTTTCCGCGCAACGACCGCCATTTCATGGTCTGCTATCCGTTCGAGGGGCGGCTGGCGCACCAGACGCTCGGCATGCTTCTGACACGCCGGCTGGAACGGGCGGGCGCCCGCCCGCTCGGCTTCGTCGCCACCGACTATGCGCTGGCGGTGTGGGCGCTGGACGACATGGGTGCGCTGTTCGGAGAGGGAAAACCGTCGCTGGCTGCGCTGTTCGACGAGGACATGCTGGGCGACGATCTGGAGGAATGGCTGAACGACAGCTGGATGCTGAAGCGCATGTTCCGCAACTGCGCCGTCATCTCCGGCCTGATCGAGAAGAAGTTTCCGGGGCAGGAAAAGACCGGCCGGCAGGTGACCGTCTCGGCCGATCTTATCTACGACGTGCTGCGCAGCCACGAGCCCGACCATATCCTGTTGCAGGCAACGCGCGCCGATGCCTCCGCCGGCCTGCTCGATGTTGGCAGGCTGGCCGACATGCTCTCGCGCATCAGGGGCCGAATCGTGCATAAGCCGCTGGAGCACATCTCGCCGCTCGCCGTGCCGGTGATGCTGGAGATCGGCCGCGAGACGGTGAACGGCGGCGCCAACGAGAGCCTGCTGATGGAAGCCTCCGACCTGATCGCCGAGGCGATGGGCGAAGCGGCGTCGGATGAGACGCCGGTCCGCAACGGGCCGGTGGTCGTCCTGCACGGTAGCGCACCGAAAGCAGCGCGGAGCGAACGCAAGAGGGTCGGAACCGCGGATTACGGCCGCCGCACCATGGGAACCAAATGACAGCAGCCCACCGCGCCAATGCCATCGCCGCCGCCGGCCTCGTTGGCCTCGCCGGCGAATGCGCGCTCTGCGATCCGTGCGGCATACTCTATTTCCCCGACTTCGGCCTGCTCTGCGTTTCCGACCTGCATCTGGAAAAGGGCTCCGCGATCGCCCGCCGCGGCGCGCTGATCCCGCCCTACGACACGGCGGCGACCTTGGCGCGGCTGGCCGAGGCGGTTGCCCATTACCAGCCGCGCATCGTCGTCAGCCTCGGCGATTCCTTCCATGACGGCTGGGGCGCCGAGCGCCTGCCCGGACCGTTCCGCGCAACGCTGGAAGCACTGATGGCCGGCCGCGACTGGTTCTGGATCGCCGGCAACCACGACCCGGACGCGCCGGCCGACCTGCCGGGGGAGACGGTGATGGAATTGGCCGTCGGCGCGCTGCGCTTCCGCCACGAGCCGTCGCGGGGCGCGGCGGAGGGCGAGGTGGCGGGCCACCTGCACCCTTGCGCGCGCATCGTCCAGCGCGGCCGTTCGGTCAGGCGTCGCTGCTTCGCCGGCGACGGCTCCCGCATCGTCATGCCGGCCTTCGGCGCCTATACCGGCTCGCTCAACGTGCTCGACCGCGCCTATCACGGCCTGTTTCGTGCCGAGACGCTTGTCGCCTATATGCTTGGCACCGATCGCGTTTTCGCCATGCCGGGCTCGATGCTCCGGGCGGGGTGAACTATCTTGCGACCAGCGCGTCGCCGAGGAAAAGCCGCTCGGCGGCCCGCGCTTCCTGCCTGACGAATTCGGCCAGCGCCCGGATGCGCGGCGTCGCCGATACGTCCTGGTGGCTGACGCACCAGTAGTCACGGTCGAGATAGACGTCGCGGGCCAGCACCGGCACGAGATCGGGATACAGCGAGCCCATGAAATGCGGCAGCACGCAAAGACCCACCCCATGCAGCGTGGCGCGCAACTGCGCGTGGATCGACGAGCTTTGATAGGTGGCGCGCAGGCCGGGCAGGATCTCGCGATGATAGTCGAGGCCGGGCGTGAAGATCATGTCCTCGATGTAGCCGATCATGCGGTGCGTCAGCAGGTCCTCGCGTTTCTCGATCGGCGGGTGGCTGTCGAGATAGGAGCGCAGCCCGTAGACGAACAGCCGGTAGGTGGTGATCTTCTCGTAGCGGTAGAAATCCGTGCGCGGCGAGGTCAGCGTGATCGACATGTCGGCCTCGCGCTTGGACAGCGAGACGATCTGCTGGATCGTGACCATTTCGATCGACAGGTTGGCGTGCGCCTCGGCGAAGCGCGGCAGCCGGTCGGCGAGGAAGTAGTTGCCGAAGCCTTCGAGCGTGGAAAGCCGCACCACGCCGGTGACCGGCGAGGCGCCGCTCGACGCCTCGTTGCGGAAACTGTTGGCTTCGCGCTCGATCTGCTCGGCCGATTGCACCAGCCGTTCGCCGACGGCGGTCAGCATGTAACCGCGCGGATTGCGCTCGAACAGCTTTGCCGATAGCGCCTGTTCCAGCCGGTCGATGCGCCGCGAGACGGTGGCGTGGTTGGTGCGCAATTGCCGGGCGGCGCTGGCGAGTTGGCCGCTGCGCGCCACGGCGAGGAAGAATTGCAGATCGTCCCAGGTGAAGCGGCGCATCAGGCCGCGCCTGCGATTTTACCAGACGCGACGCCGTTTTTTCCCCGCAAGGAGTGATCTGTAAAATTACCCCCACCCCTGACCCCTTCCCACAGGGGGGAGGGGAAGCTGCCGCGCCCTTGTCCCCCTCCCCCTTGTGGGGAGGGGTCAGAGGCGGGGGTATTGTCAGATCTGCGGGCCGCCATGTCGTACGATTCCTCCTCCCACCGCTTGTCGTGCATCTGTGCGTTTCTGTACGGAACTTGTACAAAAATAACTGTTCTCGCGCCATCCGCGCGATGTTAGGCTTCGACTAAGTGCGTATTTCCACGTCACAATGATCGTGTGATTTTGCACTGGAGGGCTGCGGAGGAGCGGCCCGCGATCTGGATGAAAAGGCGATCGGCCGCGTCATGGCCGCAACGTCCGGCCGGCGGTCACAGGCAGGCTGGACATAAGGGAGGAACCCACCGTGAAACTGCTGCACCTCGTATCGGCCGCGCTGCTGGCCGCCACCGTGATCCCCGCTTCGGCCGCCGAGATTTCGGACGGCAAGGTCAAGATCGGCATTCTCAACGACCAGTCCGGCGTCTATGCCGATTTCGGCGGCAAGTGGTCCGTCGAGGCCGCCAAGATGGCGGTCGAGGATTTCGGCGGCAAGGTGCAGGGCGCGCCGATCGAGATCGTCGACGCCGACCACCAGAACAAGCCCGACATCGCCTCCAACATCGCCCGCCAGTGGTACGACACCGAGCAGGTCGACGCGATCATGGAACTGACCACCTCTTCGGTGGCGCTGGCAGTCCAAGGCATCTCGCAGGAAAAGAAGAAGATCGACATCGTCACCGGCGCGGCCACCACGGACCTCACCGGCAAGGCCTGCTCGCCCTACGGTTTCCATTGGGCCTACGACACCCATTCGCAGGCCGTCGGCACCGGCGGCGCGCTGGTCAAGCAGGGCGGCGACAGCTGGTACTTCATCACCGTCGACTACGCCTTCGGCCATTCGCTGGAAGAGCAGACCTCCGATTTCGTCAAGGAGAAGGGCGGCAAGGTACTGGGCTCGGTGCGCTATCCGCTCGGCGCCACCGACTATTCGTCGTTCCTGCTGCAGGCGCAGTCGTCCGGCGCCAAGATCGTCGGCCTCGCCAATGCCGGCCTCGACACCTCCAACTCGATCAAGCAGGCGGCCGATTTCGGCATCGTCTCGGGCGGTCAGCGCCTCGCGGCGCTGCTGTTCACGCTGGCCGAGGTGCACGGCCTCGGCCTCCAGGCTGCGCAGGGCGTGGTGCTGACCGAAGGCTGGTACTGGGACCAGAACGACAAGAACCGCGAATTCGCCGAGCGTTTCTTCAAGCGCACCAACCGCATGCCGAACATGATCCAGGCCGGCACCTATTCCGCCGTGCTGCAATATCTGAAGGCGATCGACAAGGCCGGCACCGACGAGACGGAAGCCGTGGCCAAGCAGTTGCATGAAATGCCGGTGAACGACGTCTTCACCGACAACGGCAAGGTGCAGGCCGACGGCAACATGGTGCACGACATGTACCTGTTCCAGGTCAAGAAGCCGGAAGAGAGCAAGAAGGACTGGGACTACTACACCTATCTTGCCACCATTCCCGGCAACGAAGCCTTCCTGCCGGCCGACAAAAGCGGCTGTCCGCTCTCCGCCGCCAAGTGACGGCGGCGGCAGCCGTGGCCGCGGCGCCTGAGAAGAGCGATCAGGACGCGCGGGTGGTGTTGTCCGCCCGCGGTCTGCGCAAGGAGTTCGCCGGCTTCGTCGCCGTCGGCGGCGTCGATCTCGACGTGCATCACGGCAGGATCCATGCGCTCATCGGCCCCAACGGCGCCGGCAAGACCACGGTCTTCAACCTGTTGACGAAATTCCTGCCGCCCAGCGGCGGCAGGATCGAACTGCTCGGCCAGGACATCACCCGCACGCCCCCCGCTAAGGTGGCGCGCATGGGGCTGGTGCGGTCGTTCCAGATCTCGGCGATCTTCCCGCACCTTTCGGTGCTCGACAACGTGCGCGTCGCCTTGCAGCGGCCGAACGGACTGGCCACCCAGTTCTGGCGGCCTGCCGGAGCGCTGGATGCGCTGACCCCGCGCGCGCTCGAACTTCTGGAGACGGTCGGTCTCGCAGAGGCGCGCCACCGGCTCGCGGGCGACCTGTCTTACGGCCGCAAGCGCGTTCTCGAGATCGCCACGACGCTGGCGCTCGACCCCAAGGTTTTGCTGCTCGACGAGCCGATGGCCGGCATGGGCCATGAGGACGTTGCGGTGGTATCCGACATCATCCGTTCGCTCGCCGCCGACCGCGCCATCCTGATGGTCGAGCACAATCTCGACGTTGTGTCGGAACTCTGCGACTGGATAACGGTCCTTCAGGCCGGAAAAATCCTCGCCGCTGGCGACTATGCGACGGTCAGCACGGACGAGCGCGTCAGGGTTGCCTATATGGGGACGGAGGATGACTGAGCCGTTGCTGTCGCTCCGCGCCCTCAACGCCTGGTATGGCGAAGGTCATGCCCTGCACGGCGTCGACCTCGACGTCTTCCCGGGCGAGACCGTCACCCTGCTCGGCCGCAACGGCGTCGGCAAGACGACGACGCTGCGCGCGGTCATGGGGCTGATCCGCAAGCGCACCGGCACGGCCAGCTTCGACGGTCGCGACCTGATGCGCATGCCGCTGCATCACGTCGCGCGTGCCGGCATCGGCTTCGTGCCGGAGGAGCGCGGCATCTTCTCCACCCTGTCGGTTGACGAAAACCTCAACCTCCCGCCGGTGGTGGCGCCGGGCGGCATGAGCCTGGACGAAATCTTCGCCCTGTTCCCCAACCTGAAGGCGCGGCGCAACAGCCAGGGCACGAAACTGTCGGGCGGCGAACAGCAGATGCTGGCGATGGCGCGAATGTTACGCACCGGCGTGAAGATGCTTTTGCTCGACGAGCCGACCGAAGGGCTGGCGCCGGTGATCGTGCAGCGCATCGGCGAAGTGCTGGCCGAACTCAAGGCGCGTGGCATGACCATCCTTCTGGTCGAGCAGAACTTCCGCTTCGCCCGCCGCATCGCCGACCGCTTCTACCTGATGGAACACGGCAAGATCACCGCCGGCTTCCCGGTCGCGGAACTGGACGAACACATGGCGCTGCTGAGCGACGTGCTGGGGGTTTAGGCGATGAGCGGTTTGAATCTTTCACATGAGATGCGATCGGCCACCCGCGTTTGCGTCATTCCGGGGCCGCGCAGCGGAACCCGGAATCCAGGACGCCAACGATACTCGTCCGGACCTGGATTGGCAGCGTTCCATCTCTGGATTCCGGATTCCGCTGCGCGGCCCCGGAATGACGGCCTGCATGTGAATGCCTTCCATTGCCAACCGCCCATATGGCCCCAAGGCGGAGGTATCGGCCCTGATTCAATTCCAGCGAGCCGCCCATGACGATGATCTTCGGAATCCCGCTTCAGGCCTTCCTCGGCCAGCTTCTGGTGGGGCTGATCAATGGCTCCTTCTATGCCATGCTGAGTCTCGGCCTCGCCGTCATCTTCGGCATGCTCAAGATCATCAATTTCGCGCATGGCGCGCAGTATATGTTCGGCGCCTTCGTCGGCTTCCTGCTGCTCAAATGGCTGAACATCGGCTACTGGCCGGCGCTGATCCTGGCGCCGCTCGTCGTCGGCGTGGTCGGCATGGCGATCGAGCGCACCATGCTGTCCAGGCTCTACAACCTGGATCCGCTCTATGGTCTCCTGTTCACCTTCGGCCTTGCGCTCGTGATCGAAGGCATCTTCCGCTATTATTACGGCGTCTCCGGCCAGCCTTATGCGGCACCGGCGGCGCTGGCGGGCGGCACCAATCTCGGCTTCATGTTCCTGCCCAACTATCGCGGCTGGGTGGTCGTTTCTTCCCTGGTGATCTGCCTCGGCACCTGGCTCGCCATCGAGAAGACGAAGCTGGGCGCCTATCTGCGCGCCGCCACGGAGAACCCCAAGCTTGTGCAGGCCTTCGGCATCAACGTGCCGGTGCTGCTCACCTTGACCTACGGGCTCGGTTCCGCGCTTGCCGGGCTGGCCGGCATCCTCGCCGCTCCCGTCTACCAGGTCAGCCCGCTGATGGGGTCCGACCTGATCATCGTCGTCTTCGCCGTGGTCGTCGTCGGCGGCATGGGCTCGATCCTCGGCGCCGTCGTCACCGGCTACATGTTGGGTCTCGCCGAGGGGCTCACCAAGGTGTTTTATCCGGAGGCGTCCAACATCGTCGTCTTCGTCATCATGGCGGTCGTGCTTCTGGTGCGCCCCGCCGGTCTGTTCGGAAAGGACGCCTGACATGGCCGACCTGACCGCTACGCCGACCGAGGCGAAATCGATCGCGCGGCTGGAATGGCTGCTGGTGGCGATCGGCATAGTCGGGCTGCTCGCAGCCCCCTTCTTCCTCTACCCGATCTTCCTGATGCAGATCATGTGCTTCGCGCTGTTCGCCTGCGCGTTCAATCTGCTGCTCGGCTATACCGGCCTGCTGTCCTTCGGCCATGCCGCCTTCTTCGGCGGGGCCGCCTATTTCTGCGCCCACGCCGTCAAGGTCTGGGGCTGGCCGCCGGAGGCCGGAATCCTGCTCGGCACCGCCGGGGCTGCGGTGCTGGGGCTGGTGATGGGCTTCTTCGCCATCCGCCGCCAGGGCATCTATTTCGCCATGATTACGCTGGCGCTGGCGCAGATGTTCTTCTTCTTCTGCGTGCAGGCGCCGTTCACGCGCGGCGAGGACGGCATCCAGGGCATGCCGCGCGGCTTCCTGTTCGGCCTGATCGACCTCAGCCGGCCGCTCGGCATCTATTATGTGGTGCTCGGCATATTCCTCATCGGCGTTTTCGCCATCTGGCGCATCGTCAACTCGCCGTTCGGTATGATCCTGCGCTCGATCCGCGAGAACGAGAACCGCGCCATCTCGCTCGGCTATTCGATCGCCAACTACAAGCTCGCCGCCTTCGTCATGTCGGCCGCCCTTGCCGGGCTGGCGGGCGCCACCAAGGCGATCGTCTTCCAGTTCGCGACGCTGACCGACGTCACCTGGCAGATGTCTGGCGAGGTGATCCTTATGACGCTGCTCGGCGGCATCGGCACCATGGTCGGGCCGATGGTGGGCGCGGCCTTCATCGTCACCCTGCAGAACACGCTGGCCACGTCCGGCTTCCCCGTCACCATCGCCACCGGCGTCATCTTCATGGCCTGCGTGCTCCTGTTCCGCCGTGGCATCGTCGGTGAGATCTATGCTCGGCTCCTCGGCGGGTCGAAAAGCTGAAGGCAGGACGGCGATGGAAGAATTCGACTACATCATCGTCGGCGCCGGCACGGCCGGTTGCCTGCTCGCCAATCGCCTGTCGGCCGATCCGGGGACCACGGTCCTTCTGCTCGAGGCCGGCGGGCGCGACAACTACCACTGGATCCATATCCCGGTGGGCTATCTCTACTGCATCTCCAATCCGCGCACCGACTGGTGTTTTTCCACCGAGAAGGAGGCCGGGCTGAACGGTCGTTCGCTCGCCTATCCGCGCGGCAAGGTGCTGGGCGGCTGCTCGTCCATCAACGGCATGATCTACATGCGCGGCCAGGCGCGCGACTACGACCAGTGGCGGCAGATGGGCTGCGCCGGCTGGGGCTGGGACGACGTGCTGCCCTTCTTCCGCAGGTCGGAGGATTATTTCGCCGGCGCCGACGAGTTTCACGGCGCGGGCGGCGAATGGCGGGTGGAGGAGATGCGCCTGCATTGGGATATCCTCGACGCCTTCCGGGCGGCGGCGGAAGCGGCTGGCATCCCGCGCACCGACGACTTCAACCGGGGCGACAACGAAGGGTCGTCCTATTTCAAGGTCAACCAGCGCCACGGCGTGCGTGTGAATTCCGCCAAGGCTTTTCTGCGCCCCGTTGCCGGACGGGGGAACCTCAAGGTGACCACCGGCGCGCAGGTCGCCCGAATCGTCATCGAGGAGAACGCCGCGCGCGGCGTCGAATTCGAACAGGGCGGCGCGCGGCGGACGGTGCGCGCCCGCCGGGAGATCATCCTTGCCGCCGGATCGGTCGGCTCGCCGCATGTGCTCGAGCTGTCGGGCATCGGGCCGGGTGCGGCGCTGCAGAAGGCCGGCATCCCGGTTGCGATCGAGCGCAGCCAGGTCGGCGAGAACCTGCAGGACCATCTGCAGCTTCGGCTGGCCTACAAGGTGTCGGGCATCCGCACGCTGAACGAGCAGGCGAGCCGGCTCACCGGCAAGATGGCGATCGGGCTGGAATATCTCCTGAAGCGCTCCGGGCCGATGGCGATGGCGCCGAGCCAGCTCGGCATCTTCACGCGGTCTTCGCCGGAATTCGAAACGCCCAACCTGCAATACCACGTCCAGCCGCTCAGCCTCGACAAGTTCGGCGATCCGGTTCATCCGTTTCCGGCCTTCACCGCCAGCGTCTGCAATCTGAGGCCGCAGAGCCGCGGCTCGATCCACGCGGTGTCTGATGATTTCCGCAAACAGCCGGCGATCCGGCCGAACTACCTCGCCGCCGAAGCCGATCGCACGGTCGCGGCCGAGTCCATCCGGCTGACCCGCCGCATCGTCGCGCAGGCGCCGCTGCAACCTTATCAGCCGCAGGAATTCAAGCCGGGTCCGGCCTATGAGACCGAGGACGAACTGGTGCGTGCCGCCGGCGAGATCGGCACCACGATCTTCCACCCCGTCGGCACCTGCCGCATGGGCGCCGATTCCGAATCGGTCGTGGATCCGCAACTGCGCGTGCGCGGCATCGAACGGCTGCGGGTCGCCGACGCCTCCGTCATGCCCACGATCACGTCCGGAAACACCAATTCTCCCACGCTGATGATCGCCGAAAAGGCAGCGGCATTGATCCTTGCGCGTTAACCATCTTCGTCCCGATACGAAACGGAATCTGTTCCTTTTCAAGACTCGCTTTGACGGCGTGTTTCATTCCTGAAATTTTCCGGAAGCATTGAGCTGTATGGATTACAGGGAGAATGCATACAAATTTAACGAAATATGATTGATTAACCTTTGGTTAGGGCGGATGCTTAACAAGGCGGCCCGTTTGGCATAGACAACGGCCAAACAGAGCTTGCATCGTTCAAAATGAATTCCTGCTATAGCCACACGTCTGTCATCCGCTCCACATGTCCGCAAGCCGGCGCTGTCGATATCGCCAAGGCCGCCTTCAAGCTTGGAGCCGGCCTCGTGACGAGGGCCTTGTGATGGTCGACGCAAAGGTGGATTCCGGCGCCGGTCAGGACCAGCCCACGGTGACAATCGGCGGCTTCAAGGTCGCCGCGCTCGATCGGCAGGCCGCTGCCAGAAGCATCATCGAAGGAGCGTCGGCCCGCCGTGGGCGGCCGCTCTATTTCACCTCCATCAACGGCGAGGTGATCGCCCGCGCCGACATGGACAAGAACATCGCCAAGCTCTTCTCGTCCGCGGACCAGATCCTCGCCGACGGGCAGCCGCTGGTGCTGGCGTCGCGGTTCCTGTGCCGCATGGCGTTGCCGGAGCGCGTCGCCACGACCGACCTGTTCTATGACGTCGCGCGCATGGCGGAACGCAGCGGCTCCACCTTCTACATGTTCGGCGCCGACGAGACGGAAAACCGCAAGGCGGTAGCCGCTGTCCGCAAAGCCTATCCGCGCCTGAACATCGTCGGGCACAGCCATGGTTATCTCGGCGGCGCCCTTCTGGAGGACAAGCTGGACGAGATCAACCGGCTCGCGCCCGATATCCTGTGGCTTGGCCTCGGCGTGCCGCTCGAACAGAAATTCGTCCTGGATTTCGCCCACCGCCTGCCCGATGTTGGCGTCATCAAGACGTCCGGCGGCCTGTTCAATTTCCTGTCGGGCAAGAATTCGCGCGCTCCCGGCTGGATGCAGCGCGCCGGCTTCGAATGGCTGTGGCGCACGCTGCTGGAGCCCAAGCGGCTGTTCTGGCGCTACCTGACCACCAATCCGCGCGCGCTCTACGCGATCCTGAGACATTCGAAATAGACGGCGCGCCCGGTCCCCGGCCGGGCCGATCGCTGGACGCCACCTCCGCGACCTTCCGCATCGGGTGCCTCACTTCCCGATGACCGGCACGGCTGGCATTCGTCCGGTCGATGACGCCCGTCCGGCGCTGCGCCGACACCGGCCCTTTCGCCTCAGTAGCCGAGCGCCTCGCCGGAGCCGGAGCGGCTGTCCATCGCGCCGTTGTAGCGCGCGCCGCCGCCCGCTTCGATCTCGCCGAGGCTTTTCCCCCCGACCAGGATGCCGGCCGCCTGTCCCCAGGTCTTGCCTTCGTCGGCCACGTCGAGGTGATAGCCCATGCCGGCAAGCATCTTCAGCGTGTCGGGCGACAGGCCGTGCGGCTCGATAGAGAGCGTGTCGGGCAGCCATTGATGGTGGATGCGCGGCGCGTCTATGGCCTCCTGGATGTCCATGCCGTGATCGATGACGTTGACGATCGCCTCCAGCGTGATGGTGATGATGCGCGAGCCGCCGGGACTGCCGATGACCATGAACGGCTTGCCGTCCTTCGCCACCACCGTCGGGCTCATCGACGAGAGCGGCGTCTTCTTCGGCTGGATGGCGTTCGCCTCGCCCTGAACCAGCCCGTAGAGGTTCGGCACGCCGGGCTTCTGCGTGAAATCGTCCATCTCGTTGTTGAGCAGCACGCCCGTTCCCGGCGCGACGACGCCGGCGCCGAACGAGCCGTTCAGCGTATAGGTCACGGCGACCGCGTTGCCCTCGTCGTCGATGATCGAATAGTGCGTCGTCTCCATGTGCTCGCCGAAGCCTTCAGGCATCAGGTCCTTGGACACCCCGGCGCGATAGGGGTCGATCCTGGCGCGGATTTCGGCGGCGTAGCCCTTGTCCAGCAGCTTGGAGACCGGGTTGTCGACGAAGTCCGGATCGCCGAGCGCCGAATTGCGGTCGACATAGGCATGGCGCATGGCTTCAGCCATCACATGCACCGTATCGGCCGAGCCGGCGCCGAGATAGCCCAGCGGGTAGCCCTCCAGCACGTTGAGGATCTCGCAGATGATGACGCCGCCCGAACTTGGCGGCGGCGAGGAGATGATCTCGTAGCCGCGATAGGAACAGGTGACGGGCTTCAGCTCGCGCACCTGATACTGCGCGAAATCCTCCTTCGACAGGATGCCGCCGCCCTTCTGGCTGGCCGAGGAAATCGCCTCCGCGGCCTGGCCCTTGTAGAAGCCGTCCGGCCCCATATCGGAGATTGCGGTCAGCGTCGCGGCGAGGTCGGGCTGCATCAGGCGTTCGCCCGAGCGGTAGGGCGAGCCGCCTGCCTTGAGAAATATTTTTGCCGCTTCCGGATCCTTCGCCAGCCGCTCCGCACCTCTGGCGAATGTCGCGGCGTCGCCCTGGTCGAGGACGAAACCGTCCTTTGCCAAAGCGATCGCCGGTGCCATCAGGTCCTGGCGCGAAAGCGTGCCGTATTTTGCGCGCGCCGTCTCGAAGCCGGCCACCGAGCCTGGCACGCCGACGGCGAGATAGCCGTCGAGGCTGGCGCCCTTGACCGGGTTGCCATCCTTGTCGAGATACATCGTTTTGGTCGCGGCCAGCGGCGCGCGCTCACGGAAATCGAGAAAGGTCGAGCGCCCGTCCTTGAAGCGGATGGTCATGAACCCGCCGCCGCCGATGTTGCCGGCGGTCGGGTAGGCGACGGCCAGCGCGTAGCCGACCGCTACGGCCGCGTCCACGGCGTTGCCGCCCTTCTTCAGCACGCCGACGCCGATCTCGGAGGCCAGATGCTGCGCGGTGACGACCATGCCATGCTGGCCTTCGACCGGCGCGGGCGAGGCGGCGAACGCCGCTTCGGGTGATGAGAGGGGAAGGACGAAGGCCAGGCCGATCGCAATCAGCATGCGGCGCGTCATGGTCATGAGCGTTCTCCTGCTTTGCCCCTTGGAAAGGAAAGCGCAGCAGGAGCGGCGTGTCCACGGCCAGGATGTCGAAGACCGGAGGCCAGGATATGGCAGTTTGCCGACTGCCTACTGCCGATAAATCAACCCCTGCGTATCGAATTCCGGCTCACGCCCGGCGATCAGCTTTCCCGATCCGCATGAGGTGGTCCAGCCGAGATGGCCGTGGCCGGTGTTGAGATAGAGATTGCGGTAGCGGGCGCGGCCGATCACCGGCACCGAACTCGGCATCATCGGCCTGAGGCCTGCCCAGAACTCGGCCCTCTTTTCGTCGAAGGCGCCGGGGAAAAGCTCGTGTGCCGTGCGCAGCATGGAAGCGAAGTTGGACGGCTTGTGGGTGCGGTCGAAGCCGGTGAATTCGGCGGTCGAGGAGATGCGCAGACGGTCGCCGAGGCGTGAATAGCCGATCAGCTTGTCCTCGTCCGCGCCGCCCATTGTGGGACCTTTTGCCGGGTCGTCGAGGGGGATCGTCGCGGCGTAGCCTTTCACCGGATAGACCGGCAGGTCGATGCCGTGGCGGCGGCCGAACACGCCGCTTTCCGGTCCCATCGACAGCACCACCGCGTCGCCCGTCACCGGCCCGGCCGAAGTGCGCACGGCAACCACCCGGTCGCCGTCGATGTCGAGACCCTCGATCGTCGTGCCGAAGCGGAACGTGACGCCGAGTTTTTCCGTCGCCCAGGCTACCAGCGCTTCGGTGAACTGGCGCGAATCGCCGGTCTGGTCGACCGGCGAATAGACGCCGCCGGCGATCCTGTCGCTGATTCCCGCCAGCGCCGGCTCGATCTCGGCGATCCGCTTGCCGTCGACGATCTCGATCGGCAGGCCGTTGTCGCCGAGGAAGCGGTAGTTGACGCTGCCCTGGTCGAAGCTTTCCTGCGAGCGGAAGAAATAGAGGATGCCCTTCTTGCGCTGGTCGTAGGAAATGCCCGCTTCCGCCGACAGCGCGTTGATGCAGTCGCGCGCGTAGAGCGCGAGCCTGAGCTTCGGCAGCGTGTTGGCGCGCAGCCGCGCGGTCGTGCATTCGCGCAGGAAGCGCAGGCTCCAGAGATAGAAGAACGGGTCCGCGCGCAGTTTGACCCGAATGCCGAGATCATGGTTGAAGATGCCGCGCAGGAATGTCCTGAGCGCCGCCGGCGAGGCCCAGGCGGTCGCGTCGCCGGGCGAGACCAGCCCGGCATTGCAATAGCTGGTGCCGCGCGCGGCGGTGTCGTGGCGTTCGATGACGGTCACCTCATGGCCGTCCTTGGCCAGATAGGCCGCCGCGGCGGTCCCGACCACGCCGGCGCCCAGTACCGTGATTTTCATTCCGCCCTCTCCCGATCCGCTGCGTCGCCCTCAATAGCGCGCATGGCGCCGGCTTTCGAGCGTCCGGCCTTGGTCCAGCACGGCGGCGTCAGCCGCGCGAGGAGTTCTTGCCGGTCAGGATGCGCTCCCAGTTCAGTGCGTCCATGACGATTAGGTCGAGATCGTCGCGGCCCGGCGTCCAGCCGAGTTCGCGGCGGGCGAGGTCGGAATTGGCGACGATCGCCGCCGCGTCGCCCGGCCGTCGGGCGCTCGTGCGCACGTCGAAATCATGGCCGAAGGCGCGCCGCACCGCCTCGATCACCTCCAGCACCGAATAGCCGTGGCTGTAGCCGCAATTGGCAACCATGCTGGCGTCGCCGGCGCGCAGCCTCAGCAGGGCCAGCCGATGCGCCGCGACGAGGTCGCTGACGCGGATGTAGTCGCGGACACAGGTGCCGTCGGGCGTCTCGTAGTCGGTGCCGAAGACCTGCATGAACGGCCGCTTGCCGAGCGCCGTTTCGCAGGCCACCTTGATGAGATGGGTGGCGCCCGGCGTGGACTGGCCGGTGCGGCCGCGCGGATCGGCGCCGGCGACGTTGAAATAGCGCAACGCCGTATAGCGCAGGCCGTAGGCAGCCGCCGCGTCGCGCAGCATCCATTCGCTCATCAGCTTGGACAGGCCATAGGGTGATTCGGGCGCCAGCCGCGCGTCCTCGCGCACCGGCTCCATGCCGGCGCCGCCATAGACGGCTGCGGTCGAGGAGAAGATGAAGTTTCCCACGCCGGCCTTCACCGCGGTCTCGATCAGCGTGCGGGTCTTGCACGTATTGTTCTCGTAATAGGCGAGGGGGTCAGCGACGGATTCGGGCACCACGATCGAGCCGGCGAAATGGATGATGGCGTCGACACCGTGGTCGCGAATGATCCTCGCCACCAGGTCCCGGTCGGCCACGTCTCCGACCACCAGACTGGCTTCCGGCGCAACGGCCCAGTCGAATCCGGTTGAGAGCCGGTCGAGCACCACCACCTGCTCGCCGGCGTCGAGCAGTTCCCAGACCATGTGGCTGCCGATGTAGCCGGCGCCGCCCGTTACCAGGACCGTCATGATTATCCCCTCAAGCGTCGAAAACTGTATCAAGCCGGAGCGCGATGCAGCCTTAGCCAAAAACCATTAAGAAGGCATGGTCGAGACGACATGCCGGCAGGAGTTCCTCCTGAAACACAGTTGATCGAGATCAAGGCGGCAATTTGCCGGCCGGGCTTTTTATACCGCGCGGCGGGCGTGGCATTTTGACCGATGGCGCGCAATGGACGCCCGATGGCGTGGTGATTATGATCCGCCCCGGACTTGGGAAGACACCGATGAACTACCAGCGATTTTTCGAGGACGCGATCGATCAGCTCCATGCCGAGCGCCGCTACCGCGTCTTCGCCGACCTCGAACGCATTGCCGGCCGCTTTCCGCGCGCCGTCTGGCGCGCCAACGGCCGCGCCGAGGAAATCACCGTCTGGTGCTCCAACGACTATCTCGGCATGGGCCAGCACCCGGACGTCATCGCCGCCATGCAGCAGGCGGCCGGCGGCATGGGCTCGGGAGCGGGCGGCACGCGCAACATCTCCGGCACCAACCATCCGCTGGTCGAACTGGAAGAGGAACTGGCCGGCCTGCACGGCAAGGAGGCGGGCCTCGTCTTCACCTCCGGCTTCGTCTCCAACGAGGCGGCCATTTCCACCATCGCCCGGCTGCTGCCCAATTGCCTGATCGTCTCCGATGAACTGAACCACGCCTCGATGATCGAAGGCGTGCGCCGCTCCGGCGCCGAGAAGAAGATCTTCCGGCACAACGATGTGGCGCATCTGGAAAGCATCCTGCAGGCGGCGGGCCGCGAGCGCGCCAAGCTGGTCGTGTTCGAGAGCGTCTATTCCATGGACGGCGACATCGCGCCGATCGCAGCCATCGCCGACCTCGCCGAGAAATACAACGCCATGACCTATATCGACGAGGTCCATGCTGTGGGCATGTACGGCCCGCACGGCGGCGGCATCACTGAGCGCGAAGGCCTGGCCGACCGCATCGACATCATCGAGGGCACGCTGGCCAAGGCCTTCGGCACGCTGGGCGGGTACATCACCGGCAAGCGCAGCGTCATCGACGCCGTGCGCTCCTATGCGCCGGGCTTCATCTTCACCACCGCCCTGCCGCCGGCGATCGCCGCCGCCGCAACCGCCGCGATCCGCCATCTCAAGACCTCGCAGGCCGAGCGCGACGCCCAGCAGCGCCAGGCCGCGGCGACCAAGAAGGTGCTCGCGGAGGCCGGCCTGCCGGTGATGGAAACGCCGACCCATATCGTGCCGGTCCTCGTCGGCGATCCGGAACTGTGCAAGATGGCTAGCGACCGCCTGCTCGGGGTGCATGGCATCTACATCCAGCCGATCAACTATCCGACGGTGCCGCGCGGCACGGAGCGCCTGCGCATCACGCCGACGCCGTTCCACAGCGACCAGCTCATCGTCGAGCTGCAGGCCGCGCTGGTCGAGACCTGGGATGCGCTCGGCATTCCCTACAGCGGCGAAGGCCATCCGGTCGTCGCCGAAAGCGACCGCGTCGTTCCGTTGCTGGTGCCGAAGTCCGGCGGCTGAGAAGCCTCGGCAGGGCTGGGTCGCCGTCAGCCTGACGGAACCGGCGATCCCATTTTCTCGGGCATCTGATTTTCCCGGAAGCCGAAAGTGGCATTCCGATCCCATTCCTTCGTCAGGCCTGCACCTTCCGAGTCCAGCTATATGCGTCCGGGGCCGTTCCGCGCTGGATGCCAGTAAGCTTGGCGCGCAGTTGCGTGGTCGTCTCGCCGTCGCCGGAATTGCCGATGGCGAATTCGCCGCCGCGGTATTTGACCGTGCCGATGCCCGCGATAACCGCAGCCGTGCCGCAGGCGAAGGCTTCGCGCATCCGTCCCGAGCGGGCGTCGGCCTGCCATTGATCGAAGGAATAGAGTTCTTCCTTCACCGTATAGCCGGCTTCCTCGGCCAGCCTGATCACCGAGGCGCGGGTGATGCCGGGCAGGATGGTGCCGAGCTTCGGCGTGACGATGGTGTTGTCGTCCATGACGAAGAACACGTTCATGCCGCCCAGCTCGTCGATCCACTTGCGTTCAACCGCGTCGAGGAAGACGACCTGGTCGCAGCCATTGGCGAAGGCTTCCTTGGTGGCGGAAAGGCTGGCGGCATAGTTGCCGCCGCATTTGGCCGCGCCGGTGCCGCCGGGGGCTGCGCGGGTGTACTCTTCCGAGATCCAGACCGACACCGTCTTGAAGCCGCCCTTGAAATAGGCGCCGACCGGGCAGCCGATGACGCAGAAGATATATTCGCTGGCCGGACGCACGCCGAGGAAAGCCTCGCTGGCGAACATGAAGGTGCGCAGGTAGAAACTGCCGTCGCCGCCCGGCACCCAGTCGGCGTCGGCCTTGACGAGTTCCTCGATCGCCGCGAGGAACAACTCTTCCGGCACTTCGGGCATCGCCATGCGCTCTGCCGAGGCGTTGAGGCGACGCGCGTTCTCCTCGGGACGGAACAGGCTGAAACCGCCGTCTGGCAGGCGATAGGCCTTCATGCCCTCGAAGATCTCCTGCGCGTAATGCAGCACGGCCGCGGCGGGATCGATCCGGAACGGTTCGCGGGCGCGTACCTGCGCCTCGTGCCAGCCCTTGTCCGGCGTCCAGCGGATCGTCACCATATGGTCGGAGAACACCTTGCCGAAACCCGGATCGGCCATCAGCGCGGCGCGTTTGTCCGCCGGTGTCGGATTCCCGTGCGGGATCGTCTCGAATGCTAGCGTTGCCATGCGTCTACTCCCACCCGACCCTTATCGGCTTGCGGTCGGTTCCTGTTCGCGATGGCCGACGACTAAAGCGCCGTTTCAGAAAAAGGACAAGGAAAAAATGTCAACATTATTGACCTTTTTCCGACAGACTGCTGATCCAGCCCGCCAGACGGTTCATCGCCTCGTCGACCTGGTCGAGGCGACGGTGGAAACATAGCCTGAGAAAGCCTTCGCCGCCCGCCCCGAAAGCGGTGCCTGGCGCCAGCCCGACATTGGCATGGTCGACGATCTCGAACGCCGCCTTGCGCGCGTCCGGCAGGCCGTCGATGGCGAAGAACTGATAGAAGGCGCCTTGCGGCAGGCTGAAGACGACGCGTCCGGTCCCTTTCAGGGCGGCGCCCACGATGTCGCGAGCCTGGCGCGCCCGTTCCATCTGTTCGGCCACGAAATCGTCGCCCTGGTCGAGGGCGGCGACGGCGCCGCGTTGCATGAACTGCGCGACGCCGGAATTGGAATACTGGATCAGGTTCTCGAACACCTGCTGCAATGAGGGATGGGTGCGGATCCAGCCGATCCGCCAGCCGGTCATGGCCCAGTTCTTGGAGAAGGAATTGACGAAGAGAATCCGGTCTTCGGCATCGGCGACATCCAGGAAGGAGGGCGCCCGGCCGCCGCCATAGTAAAACATCGAATAGATCTCGTCCGCGACGATCCACAGCCCGTTCTTGCGGGCCAGTTCCAGGATGGAGCGCAGCGTCGCGTGGTCGGCGGTCCAGCCGGTCGGATTGGAAGGCGTGTTGATGAACAGCGCCCGCGTCCGCGGCGTGACGGCGGCGGCCAGCCTGTCCACGTCGCAGATCCATCCGTTGGAGGAATGGTCCAGCGTCACCGGCACCGGCGTCGCGCCGGAAACGCCGGCGGCGGCGGCGAAATTCGGCCATGCCGGCGACAGGTAGACGACCTCGTCGCCCATGCCGGCGAGCGCCTCGATCGCGAGCTTGATGGCGTGCATGCCCGAACCCGTGACGATGAATTCCTCCGGATCGAACACCTTGCCGAAATGGCGGTGGTAATAGCGCGCCAGCGCCTGCCTGAGCTCCGGCAACCCCTTCTGCCATGTGTAGAAGGTCTCGCCGGCGGCGAGCGCTTGCGCCGCGGCGTCGCTGATGAAGGCAGGTGTCGGCAGGTCGCCTTCGCCCGCCCACAGCGGAATGAGGTCCGGCCGGTCCCGGCCGTGGTTCATGACCTCGACGATGCCGCTTTCCGGCGCCAGCCGTGCCTCGTTGCGAAGCGTGTCGATCAATCGCATCTGGTGACCTGTCCTGTGCCCAACCGCTCTACCATTATCCGCAACGAAAAACCCCGGCCGCGAGGGGCCGGGGTCTTGGTCCAGTTGAATGGTTTTCGCGATCAGGCGCGCTTGGAAAGCAGGTCGCGGATTTCGGTCAGCAGCTCGACCTCCGGGGGCGGGGGGGCTGCGTCCGGCGCGGGCTTTTCGCGTTCCAGCCGGCGGCGGACGTTGTTCACCGCCTTGACCATGAGGAAGATGATCCAGGCCAGGATGAGGAAATTGATCACGACGGTGACGAAGCTGCCATAGGCGAACACGGCACCCTGCTTCTTGGCTTCGGCCAGCGTCGTCGCCGTGACGGCCGACGAAAGACCGAAGAAGTAGTTGTTGAAATCCAGTCCGCCGAAGATCGCGCCGACGATCGGCATGATGATGTCGTTGACCAGCGAGTCGACGATCTTTCCGAAGGCGGCGCCGATGATCACACCGACCGCCAGGTCCATGACGTTGCCTCTGGAAATAAATTCCTGGAACTCTTTAAGCATTCGTCCCTCCTTGCCATGACGGCTTGGCCGCCGCTCCGTTTGCGCGCCGCTTGACGCCAACACGGCGCAACATAGCAAAAACGGCCGGGCTGACTACGGGAAAACGGAGGTCCTCGTTTGATTTCATTGCGCTAATGTTGGCGGCGTCGGCCATCGGCGAAACATGGCACAGGCGGATTGCAGAAGACGACACACGCCCAAGGTCGCAATGGACAGGCCAGTCCGCCTGTGCTTGCCTCAGGCAGCCGGCGAGGAGACGGCCGCTGGAGGTTTGGCGAAGTGCAGGGCTGGTTCATCGTCATCATAGCGATCGCCTATGTGACGTTTCTGTTCGTCGTCGCGAGCTTTGGCGACCGCTGGTCGCACAAGTCGGGACCAGGACGCGCGCGCCCGCTGATTTACGCGCTGAGCCTCGCCATCTATTGCACGTCCTGGACCTTCTTCGGCTCCGTCGGCGTTTCATCGGAACGCGGTTTCGAGTTCCTCGGCATCTACACCGGGCCGATCCTGGTGTTCCTGTTCGGCTTTCCGCTGCTCAGGCGCATCATCCGGCTGGCCAAGGCGGAGAAGATCACGTCGGTGGCCGATTTCCTGGCTGCGCGCTATGGCAAGAGCTTCATCGTCGCCGCGACGGCCACGCTGATCGCCACCGTCGGCATGGTCCCCTACATCGCCCTGCAGCTCAAGGCGATCTCGGATTCCGTCAGCCTGATGATCGAACACTACACCGGCGCGCCGCCGACCTTCGACCCGGTGGTCAGCGACATTTCGCTGGTCGTCGCCGCGCTGCTTGCGATGTTCGCCGTTCTGTTCGGCACCCGTCACGCCGACGCGACCGAGCACCAGGACGGGCTCGTGCTGGCGGTCGCGGTGGAATCGGTGGTCAAGCTCGCGGCCTTCCTGGCCATCGGCCTCATCATCACCTTCATGGTGTTCGGCGGCCCGGCCGGGATGGTCGAACGCCTCGGCTCCAATGAGCAGGTCCGCCAGGCCATCTATTATCGGACCTCGCCGGCAAGCTGGCTGGTTCTGACCGCGCTCAGCGGCTTCGCCATATTGATGCTGCCGCGCCAGTTCCACGTCACCGTGGTCGAGAACCGCTCCGAATCCGAGCTCAGAACCGCCACCTGGGTGTTTCCGCTCTATCTGGTCGCCATCAACCTCTTCGTCCTGCCGATCGCGCTTGCCGGCCTCGCCCGCGTCGGCACGGGCACCAGCAGCGATCTCTACGTGCTCTCCCTGCCTTTGCTGCATGGCCACGATCTTCTCGCCATGATCGCCTTTATCGGCGGTCTGTCGGCCGCCACCGCCATGGTCATCGTGGAGAGCGTCGCGCTCGCCATCATGATCTCGAACGATCTCGTCATTCCGCTTTTCCTGCGCCGGTTGCAGAAGAGCCAGCGTGTCGAGAACGAGGACTGGTCGGCGCTGATCCTCAATGTCCGCCGCGCGGCCATCGTCGTCATCCTGTTCATCGCCTTCCTCTATTATCGCGAAAGCACCAACAACGCCCGCCTGTCCGCCATCGGCCTGATGTCGTTCGCAGCCATCGCCCAGTTCGCCCCGGCGCTGATCGGCGGACTTGTCTGGCGTGGCGCCAATGGCCGCGGGGCGACGCTCGGCATGGCCGTCGGCATCCTCGTCTGGGGCTACACGCTGCTTCTGCCTTCGCTCGCCTCGCCCGACAACGCGATCGTGCAGCACGGGCTTTTCGGCATCGAAGCGCTCAGGCCGCAGGCCCTGTTCGGCACCGCCGCCGAGCCGCTCAACCACGGCGTTTTCTGGAGCCTCGCCCTCAACGCGATCTTCTTCGTGCTGGGCTCGCTCTCGCGCGCGTCCGTGCCGCTGGAGCGCATCCAGGCGGCGCTGTTCGTGCCGCGCGAGCCGGGGCCGATGCCAAATCTGCGCCGCTTCCGCACCACCGTCACCGTCAACGACCTCAAGGACACCATCGCGCGCTATCTCGGCGTGGAGCGCACAGAGCGCTCCTTCCAGTCCTTCGAAAAGGAGAGGGGCGAGGTATTGCAGGGCAACGCCCAGGCCAGCATGGAGGTCGTCCGCTTTTCCGAGCAATTGCTGGCCAGCGCCGTCGGCTCCTCGTCGGCACGGCTGGTGCTGTCGCTGCTTTTTCGCCGCAACGACCGCGATTCCAAGGATGCGTTCCGGCTCCTCGACGATGCGACGGAGGCGCTGCAGCACAATCGCGACCTGCTGCAGACGGCGCTCGACCAGATGGAGCAGGGCATTACCGTCTTTGATCGCGATCTCAGGCTGATCTGCTGGAACCGGCAGTACCGTACCCTGTTCGATCTGCCCGACCATATGGGACAGGTCGGCGTGTCACTCGACCAAATCCTCGATTTCCTTGCCGCGCGCGGTGATATCGCGCCGGCGAGCCGAATGTCGATGCTGGACCGGCTGACGGCCTTTGCGGGACCGTGGCAGATGGAGCTGGCGACCAGCGGCCGCACGCTGGAACTGCGCTCCAATCCGATGCCGGACGGGGGAATGGTCGCCACCTATGCCGACATATCTTCCAGCGTCGAGGCGGACCTTGCCCTGAAGCGGGCCAACGAGACGCTGGAGCAGAGGGTGCGCCGCCGCACGGCCGAGTTGACGCGCCTCAACGAGGAACTGGCGCAGGCGCAGGCGCTGGCCGAAGAGGCCAATCTCGGCAAGACGCGCTTCCTCGCGGCCGCTGGCCACGACATTCTTCAGCCGCTCAACGCGGCGCGCCTCTATTGCGCCTCGCTGATCGAGAAGGCGGGCGCCGGACCGACGGGCCAGGCCGCCGCCAACATCGAATCGGCGCTGGAATCGGTCGAGACCATTTTGGGCGCGGTCCTCGACATTTCCCGCCTCGATGCCGGCGCCATGAAGCCCGAGGAGGTTGCCTTCCGGCTCGACGAACTGCTGCGCCAGATCGGCACCGACTTTCGCCCGCTGGCCGCAGAAAAGCGGCTCGACCTCAGGATCGTCGGCTCGTCTCTTACCGTCAGGACCGATCGCAACCTGTTGCGCCGCCTGATCCAGAACCTGGTCTCGAACGCCATCAAATATACCCGTCACGGGCGCATCCTCGTCGGGGCGCGGCGGCGCGGGGATCTGGTCGAAATACAGGTCTTCGACACCGGCATCGGCATTGCCGGCGAGAAGCTGAGCACGGTCTTCCGCGAATTCACCCGCCTGGAGGAAGGCGCCCGCGAGGCCGAGGGGCTGGGCCTCGGCCTCTCCATCGTCGATCGCATCGCGCGGGTCCTGCGCCTGGAAATCCAGATCCATTCGCTGCCGGGAAAGGGAACGCGCTTCTCCGTGATCATGCCGGTCGCGGTCGCCGAAGCCACCGACCGGGACGCCAGGCCGGGGCAGGGCGGCCGGTTTGCGGCGACGCTGGACGGCTTGAACGTCGCCTGCATCGACAACGACCAGCGCATCCTGGAGGGGATGCGCCTTCTGCTCGAGGGTTGGGGCTGCAATGTCGCGACCTATTCGGGAATGCGTGCGATCGACGACGAGGCGTCCCGCCAGCCCGCTCCCGAAGTCATTCTCGCCGACTATCATCTGGACGGCGAGACCGGCCTCGATGCGATCGCCAGGCTGCGCCACCTGTGCGGGCGGGAAACGCCGGCCGTCCTCGTCACCGCCGACCGCTCGACCGAGGTGCGCGCCGCCGCCGCGCGGCTGGACGTGCCGATCGTCAACAAGCCGGTGAAGCCCGCCGTGCTGCGCTCGATGATGGCCCGCGTCAGGCCGTTCGCTTCGGCGGCCGAATGATCAGTCGGGAATTGCCAGCGGGTCGCCGCCGATCTTGGCGAGTTGGATGACGGCCTGGGTACGGCTGTCGACGCCGAGCTTTTGCAGGATGGCCGAGACATGCGCCTTGATGGTCGCCTCCGAGACGCCGAGCTCGTAGGCGATCTGCTTGTTCAACAGCCCTTCCGCCAGCATGCCGAGCACCCGCGTCTGCTGTGGCGTCAGCGTCTTCAGGCGTTTGATCAGGTCGGATATCTCGGGGTCGCGCTCGACACCGAGATCGACGCCGACGGGCGCGGCGATATCGCCGGCCAGCACTGACTGCACCGCCTCGCGGATCGCCTCCATGCTGGCCGATTTGGAGATGAAGCCGGAGGCGCCGAGGTCGAAGGCGCGCCTTATGGTGGCGGCATCGTCATGCGCTGAGATTACCACCAGCGGCACGGTCGGGTGGATGCCGCGCAGCGAGATCAGCCCGGACAGGCCGCTGGCGCCCGGCATCGACAGGTCGAGCATGACCAGATCGATGTCCTCGTTGGCGAGCACCAGTGCCTTCGCGCTGTCGAAGTCGCCCGCCTCGTGGATCGCCGAGACATTGCCTATCCCGGCAAGCGCCTCGCGCAGCGCGCCCCTGAAGAGCGGATGGTCGTCGGCGATGACGAAGCTGTACCCTTCCGCCAAGAAGATTCTCCCCACCTCCCCGTTGCGCCGGGGCCATCTCCCCATTGTTCTGGAGATTGTCGAGGCGATTATGCGATCCCGGCCGGGCTTTTCAAGCGGCAAAGACTGTTCGCGGTCGTTTCCAACAGCTTGCGGCGGCGCAAATGGACCGTTTCAGGTCTTCTGCGGGGCGGGCTCGTCCTTCTGCATTTCTTTGACCATGCCCATGAAGGAGCGGAAGAAGCGTTCCATGTAGCCCATCGTCCGGTTGAAATCCTCCTCGCTGGGAAGGCTGGACTCCAGCTTCGCGGAGAGCGAGTTCTCGAGCTTCGCCACACGCTGGTCGAGCGCCTTGACCTGACCCTGCAGCCGCTCGATTTCGTCCTGGAAGGCCGAGCGCTCGTCCGCCGCCACCCGGCAGACCAGTTGCGCGTCCTTCTGCTCGCAGATCGACATGGCGCCCGTCTGCGTGTCCATGCGCACGAAACCATCTGCCGATTTTTCGAGCCGGTAACGCTCCGCCTGCTCGGCATGGGCGGCGCCGGTGGCCAGGACAAGTGCTGCCGCAGCAATCAGGCTTTTCGCATACATCGTCTTTCTCCTGCCGCCGTTTGTTGCCGTCACCATGCGATCGTATTGCGCCGGAAATGGGGAGCAATCCCGCTTTGCCCTTTTCGCGGCCGCGCGTTGGCTCTATAGCCCGGCCATGTCTCGTCTGATCTACAAGATAACTCCCGAAGCGCTCTGGCGCGAGGCCGAAGCCGCAGGCCGCTTCACCGGCGCTCCGGTGGATGTCGCCGACGGCTTCATCCATTTCTCGACCGCCGCGCAGGCCCGCGAGACCGCCGACCGCCACTTCGCCGGCCAGCACGGCCTTCTGCTCGTGGCGGTGGACGAGGCGCGTCTCGGACCGGCGCTGAAATACGAGCCGTCGCGCTGCGGCGCGCTGTTTCCGCATCTTTACGACGATCTGACGCTCGATGCCGTGACGTGGGTGCGTCCTCTGCCGCTCGGCGGCGACGGCCGGCACGTCTTTCCGCCGCTGGAGGATGCATGACGCTGCTCGACCGGCTCGGCCGCAAGGCGCTGTTCGCGCTCGACCCGGAGACGGCGCACGGGCTGTCGATCCGGGCGCTGGCCTGCGGCGTGCCGCTCGCCTCGCCTGCGGGGCGCGATCCGAAGCTCGCCGTGAGCGTGGCCGGGCTCGCTTTCGCCAACCCGCTCGGCATGGCGGCGGGCTACGACAAGAACGCCGAGGTGCCCGACGCGCTGCTTCGCCTCGGCTTCGGCTTCGCCGAGGTCGGCACGATCACGCCGCTGCCGCAGGCCGGCAACCCGAAGCCGCGCATCTTCCGCCTGACCGGGGACGAGGCCGTCATCAACCGCCTCGGCTTCAACAACGAGGGCCACGACGCGGCGGCGCGGCGGCTCGAGGCGCGCAAGGGCAGGGGCGGCATCGTCGGCGTCAACATCGGCGCCAACAAGGACAGCGCCGACCGCTTCGCCGACTACGAGAAGGGCGTCACTCGTTTCGCGCCTCTGGCGTCCTACCTCACCGTCAATATCTCCTCGCCCAACACGCCCGGCCTGCGCAACATGCAGGCCCGCGCGCAACTGGCCGAATTGCTGGAGCGCGTGATGGCCGCCCGCGAGCGCGCGGCCGTCCGGCCGCCGGTCTTCCTCAAGATCGCGCCGGATCTCGTCGAGGCCGAGATCGAGGACATCGCTGCGGAAGTCCAGGCCAAGCGCGTGGACGGCGTCGTCGTCTCCAACACCACGATCGCCCGGCCGGCGTTGAAGTCCGAAGCCCATACGGGCGAAACCGGCGGACTCTCGGGCCTCCCCCTGTTCGAGCGCTCGACGATCGTGCTGGCCCGGATGCGTCGCCTGCTCGGTCCGCAGGTTGCCCTTGTCGGCGTCGGCGGTGTCGATACGGCCGAGGCGGCGGTCGAGAAGATCCGCGCCGGCGCCGATCTCGTGCAGCTCTATACCGGCATGATCTACGCCGGCCCGTCGCTGCCGGGACGCATCGTGCGCGGCCTGTCGGCGATCGTCGCGCGCGAGGGCGTGGCCGCGATCGCCGGCCTGCGCGACACCCGCCTCTCCGACTGGGCGTCGCGGCCGTTGTAGACCTCAGAACGCCGTCCGCGTCCGCCCCGGCAGCATCGCCAGAAGGCTGAACCCGCGCGTCAGCAGGAAGACATGTAGCGCTATCCAAAGGCCGGTATTGCCGAGGACCGGCGTCAGGGTCGCCAGCACGGCCACGAAGACGAGGAAGGAAAGCAGCATCATGTTGCGCATGTCGCGCGACCAGGTGGCGCCGATGAAGACGCCGTCCATCTCGAAGGCGAGCACGCCCGACAGCGCCGTGAACGCCGTCCAGGGAAGATAAATCTCGGCGAGTGCCCGCACGTCCTGCGCCGTGGTGATGATGGCGATCAGCCTGTCCCCGAAAGCCAGCAGAGCCAGCGTCGCGGTTCCTGCCAGACCGAATCCCCACGTCACCGTCAGCCGTACCGCGCGGCGGAAGGAGTGTTCGGCACGGGCGCCGACGGCGCGCCCGGCCAACTGCTCGGCGGCGGTGGCGAAGCCGTCGAGGAAGTGGCCGGCGATGAAGAAGAAGTTCATCAGAACCGCATTGGCCGCCAGCGTCACCGTTCCGAATTGCGCGCCCTGGCGCGTGAACAGGGCGAATGCCGCCAGCAGCGAGAAGGACCGGATCATGATGTCGCGGTTGAGCGACAGCATCGACAGAAGCGCCGCCACGTCGAGCACGCGCCCCTTCGGCAGCGGGGCGGCGGCGCGGAAGCGGCGCAGCACGATGGCGAGCCCCAGCAGCATGGCGACGCACTCTCCGCAGATCGTCGCCCACGCCACGCCTTGCACCCCCCAGCCGAGTTTCAGGCCGAGCAGGATGCACAGGACGATGTTGCAGCCGTTGAGCACGATCTGGAGCAACAGGCCCAATGCTCCTTCGCCGCGCCCCAGCACGTAGCCGAGGATGGCGTAGTTCATCAGCGAGAACGGCGCGCCGAGCATGCGGATGCGGATATAGATGTCCATCGTCTCGCTGACCCGCTGGCCGCCGGCGATGAACCATTGGCCGGCAAGCGAGAGCACGGGAGCGAGCGCGGCCATCACGACGCCGCAGGCGAGCGCCACCAGCACCGCGCGCCAGAACACGGCCTGCTGCTCGATCGTGTCGCCGCGCCCGAAAGCCTGCGCCACCAGCCCGGTCGTGCCCGAGCGCAGGAAGTTGAAGGTCGTGAAGACGACGTCGAACACCAGCGCGCCGGCGGCCAGCCCGCCGAGCAGCGCGGCGTCGCCGAACTGCCCGACGACGGCCGTGTCTGTCAGGCCGAGCAACGGCGTGGTCAGATAGGCGAGCGTCATCGGTACCGCTATGGCGAGCACCGAGCGGTTGGTGACGGGGAAGGGGCGCCCGACCCGGGCTTGTGCCGTTTCCAGTGGTGAATCCTTGCTGCTGTGGCCGAGTTGATCGCCCGGTCGATGTGGCCCGGTTTGCGGCGCCTGCGCAATCGTCAATCGGCAAGGTCAATCGAAACATCGTCCTGGCGCAGCAGCGTCAGGTGAAACGATGTCGTCGATAGCCGCTTGCGCCTGCCGGGAGGCAGGTCGCCTAGCGCCTGTAGCTGGCGATGCGGATCAGCAGGAACACCGGCACGACGATGACCGCGCCGAGCAGGATATAGCCGGCGAAGCGCCCGAACGCCTGGAAGCCCATGCGCCAGATGTCGAGGAAGAAGTCGTGCACCGCATAGACCACATCGATCGGCGACCAGCCGAAGGCGTGCATCACCAGCCCGACGATGAAGGAAACGAGAATGAGCTTGATGAGGATGCGCAGCGGCGAATCGCCGAGGAATCGCGTCAGGGCGGACAAGCGGAAGCCTCCGGTTGCGTCTGTGCCGTCACATATCCATTCGCGCCGGCCAGTTCAATCGCCATTGAGGCCATGTCCGTGCCTGTTCCCCGTTGCGGTGCCCTGCCGGACCGTGATAATCAGGCATCGCGCGGGTATGGTGAAATGGTATCACAGGAGCTTCCCAAGCTTCTAGCGCGGGTTCGATTCCCGCTACCCGCTCCACCTTATCCCACAAGGCTTTGAGCCGATTTCTCCTACCTTCCAATTCTAGCGTTTTTACAGGTGTTTTTACACCCCTACGTTCCCCGTTTGGCCGAATCCATCTTCCTGATGCGCTCTAGGATCGCCGTCTTCCTACCCACATAGCGGCGGATGATCTTGTCCACGGTATCCTCGTCCCAAGCCAAAATCTCGGCTATTTCCCTGATCGGCAGATCGGCGAGGTAGAACTTCGTCGCCGCAGTGCCGCGAAGGTCATGGAAATGCAGGTCGTCGCCTTCGGGCCAGACTCCCGCCTTGGCGTCTCGGAAGGACGAGGCGAGGCCGTTATAGGTCCATGGCCGTTTCTTGCTGCTGGTGAGAACCGTCGTCGCCCGCTTCGGTATATGGTCCAGCAATTCGCGAAGGTCGGCATAGATCGGGATCACCGCCTCCTTCACCCTCTTGGATCGACCCGACCGTTTCCCCGTGTTCATGATGATCGCGTGTTCGCCGACGTGCGACCATGACAGCTTGATAAGATCGCTGACACGCAGGCCGGTGTGCGCCGCGAGATCGACAGCGAAGGCAATCTCTGCCGAGCATCTGGCTTTCAGCGCGGCAAGGTCGTCGTCGGTCCAGATGATTTCGGATCGGTCCACCGAATAAAGCTGCTTGATCCCGTCGCATGGATTCGAGGCGATTTCCGCCAGCGTATCGACGCCGTAGGAACAGACGCGCGATAGCACCTGCATCCCCATGTCAGCGGTGCGTGGCGTGGCAGCGTATTGCGCGCGCCACTTCTTGATGTGCGGCCTGATCTTCACCGTCCGGCTGAATTGCGCCGTTCTCAGATCCCCGAAATAATCGGATATGCGGTCCAGCCAGCGCACCCATTTGCTCCGGGTGCTATCGGCCAGCGCCTTGTATTCGTCGCTGGCGCGGTATCGGATGACGACGGAGCGGAAACGTTTCCCATCCGGCGCAACTCTCCCGGCGACGGCCTCGTTGTAAGAGGCGTGGAACTCTGGCGACCCGTATTCGCCCTTCACCGCCGGACCGCCGCGCCATGCGTAATAGTAGGTCCGGCTCTTCGCCTTGACGATATGAAGCCCCTTAAGCTCGACCATTGCCATGTTTCGCCCCGAATGCCGAAAGCTCGGCATCGAGGTCGTCTTCTTCGGTCGTGTCAACCTGGGGCTTGTGGGTATCGGGGAAAACCAACAATGAGCCGTCACGGACGAGCTTCACCACGACGCCGTGCGCGCGGCAAAGCTTGGCCGCATTCTCCAATTCGGATTTCGTAAAGCGGAGCGCCTTGCTCATTGCTCTCGCTCCCGAGGGCTGGCGCGGACCTCGACGGCTACCGGGCCATATCCCTTATCTGACCATCGCTGGACGAATATCGAGAAATCCGACCGGGAATGACCGCCCATGTGGATGTGGCGCTGCCAAGCTTCGACAGCCGTGCGCCCGAATGTGTGCGCGCCCATTTCAAGCTGTACTTGCAACGACCATTTGCGGTTCGCGATGATGTAGCCGCTGTGCACCGCCTCCTTGCGCTCACTCATCGTGGCCTCCGGTGGAGTGAGCTAGCGCAGCATCTATCGACTTTCTGCATATGACGCCGTTACAATCGCGCCGCCTGCATCCTTGATTGACGCACTCAACCTCGGCGTTTTCTGCCGCACGATAAATCTTCTCCCGTCGGTCTTCGGAAAGATCACGCATCTTGCACCTCATCGGATTGGGCGCGGATTTCTTCGCGAATTGCGAACGCGACGGAGCGGGCCGGCTGGCTGTCAAACCCGCTGCCAGTGTCGTGCATCTTTCGATACTTCTCCGCCACCTTCGCATCCTGCTCGCGCGTCTCGCGCTGACCGTCCTGCTTGCCTTGCTGGTAGGCGGCGACAATTGCTTGGGCGATAACCTCAAAGTCGCCTTCATCTGGATACCCATCGCCACAGATCGGCAGTTCCCGCACCCGCTCCATCGCCCAGGCTGGTAGGGTGTCAGTCATGGCGGCACAAATCCTTTCGCACGGCCCGCATGATGCGCAGCCTGTCGATTGCCTCTTTCGTGGTGATGCTGTCCGAAAGTAGGTAGTCGAAGGTCTCAAGAAGGCCGGCGACGGTGTAGCGGATGCTTTCCGGTGCGCCGTATCGCATGACCCATTCAGGGCCGCCGTCCTCGACTGACTGCGGGTTGATGATGGTGCTGTAAGCCCCGTCGCCCATAGAGACGATGGCCGTCATGCCGTCTGCCGGGTGTCCTCCCGGCGTTGGCCCAGCAATCCGATAAACCCCGGCCGGATTGGGGCCGGCTTCCGCGAATAGCTTTTCAACGCGACGAACCTGCATCACCCCTCCCTCCCATCTTCTGCGAGGGCGAGGCGACCGGCTTCGTCCGCCAGATATTCGGACCGGATAGAGCATGATGCGCGCTGCTCGTCGGCCTCGTCGCCTTCGCCATAATCGCAATCGCCGCAACGGACGCATTGCAGAACTGGAACAGAACATGCGGAGTCGGGAAAGCACCCGCAGTTACAGCCGCCGATCGATTCCCAGTCGTGGCCGACATCGGCGCAGGTGCCGTGTTCCAACTGGTGCTGAAGCCAGCGGAGTTTGTTGGCTGTCGCCTCGACTTCGCTGCGCAGGGCTTCGCGTGTCAGCTTACCCATTGCCACCTCCTGCCGTGGCGGGCGCTGCTGGGAGAGGCTGCCAGAGTTCAGCGAGCGCGTTTCCGAACATGGACGCCTTGCCGATGACTGTGCCGTTTCTTCGACGCCACGTTAGGCCGATGGCGCGCTGCCCTCCAATCCACAACAAGACAGGTGTTTCCTCGTCTCCGGGCGCGCTCTCCATTGTCAATGACCGTGGAATCGGGACCCTGTATTTTCGCCTAAAAGGGACCCCGGTTTAGGGTGATGAAGGGCACGGCGGTTAGCGCCCGATCAGGCGAAGCTGGTCGGGGTTGCACAGCCTGATCGGGTGCGGCTCGTTGGCGTTTCGGCTTTAGCTTTGAGAGCGGCTCTTGAAGCGCCAGGATTCGTTTCCGGTCTCGACGATCTCGCAGTGGTGCGTCAGGCG
>Ga0206119_100179_pt1 | contig 39092 bp, 32 predicted proteins | sample 3A50Ametagenome_FD_148608 | JGI IMG/M metagenome (GOLD analysis project Ga0206119, IMG submission 148608) | Enriched microbial communities from leaf-cutter ant dump, University of Wisconsin, Madison, United States - 3A50A | ecosystem: Environmental > Terrestrial > Nest > Insects nest > Nest dump...
CATGGCGGTGCTGCGCGAGCTGGACTATTCGGTGCGCGGCCTTTCGGCGCGGGTGCTGTGGTCCAATCCCGACGCGGTGGACGTGGAGCCGCACCACATGCTGGTGCTGGTCGATATCGGGGGCGCCAGCTATATCGCCGATGTCGGCTTCGGGGGCATGACGCCCACCGCCCCGCTCAAGCTCAAGCGCGACGTGGAGCAGGCCACCCCGCACGAAACCTATCGCCTGCTCGGGGGCGATCCGGTGTGGCGGCTGGAGGTGAAGATCGGGGAGGAATGGCGCCCCGTCTATCTCTTCGAGACCGCGGAAAAGACCGCGGCGGACTATGCCGCGTCCAACGCCTATCTCTCCACCGACCCCGAATCGGGGTTCCGGCGCGAGCTGCGCCTGTCGCTGGCCCCGCCGGGAAGGCGGATCAACCTGCGCGACAATCGCCTGACCATCCACGCATCGGGGGAAGAGCCCGAAATCCGCCTGCTCAACAGCGCGGGGGAGATGCGCGAGGCGCTGGTCGACCTTTTCGGGCTGCAATTGCCCCCGCCCGCCAGCATCGAGCCGCTTTTCGCCTCGGTGCTGACCCGGGCCGGCGTGCCGCCCGCCCCGGAGGAAGAGGCCGGGCTGGCGGACCCGCAATAGCATGGTAAAAGCCGCCGACAGTCCGGCTGGGAGGCCTTCATGATTACCGTCTTCGGCTCCACCAATCTCGACCAGGTCGGCACGGTGAGCCGCCTGCCCAAGCCGGGCGAGACCGTTTCGGGCGGCACCTTCTCCATGGCCGCCGGCGGCAAGGGCGCCAACCAAGCGCTGGCCGCGCGCCGCGCCGGGGCAGAGGTGCGTCATATCTCGGCGGTGGGGAACGACCCCTTCGCCGAGCTGGCGCTGGAATTGCTGCGCCGGGACGGGGTGGACCTTTCCGCCCTGCGCGTGGTGGACCGGCCCACCGGCATCGCCATGATCTTCGTCGATGGCGAGGGCGAGAACGTCATCGCCGTGCTGCCCGGCGCCAATGGCGCGGTGAGCCCCGAGGATGCCGAGACCCATCTCGCCGACGCCCAAGGCGGGGTGCTGCTGGCGCAGCAGGAAATCCCGCAGGCGGCGACCGAAAGGGCGCTGGAGCTGGCGCGACGCCAGGGCATGACCTCCATCCTCAACACCGCGCCGTTCCTTGATACCACGGCGGCATTGGCGCCCAAGGCCGACATCCTCATCGCCAACGAAACCGAATTCGCGCTGCTGAGCGGGCGGGGCCTTGCCGAGCTCGATGCGGCCATGGCCGACTGGGCGGCCCGCCACGGCCAGACCGTGATCGTCACCCTGGGCAAGGACGGGGCCCGGGCGGTGACGCGGGACGGCGAGGCCATCCGGGTCGAGGCCCTGCCGGTCAGGCCCGTCGATACGGTGGGCGCGGGCGACACGTTTTGCGGCTATCTCGCCGCCGGGCTCGATGCCGGGCTGGACCTGGAAGCGGCGATGCGCCGGGCGGCGGTGGCGGCGAGCCTGGCCTGTCTCAACCCCGGCGCGCAGCCAGCGATTCCCTTTACCGAGGCGGTGGACAAGGCCCTGGGCTGAAGGCCGAAGCCGCGGGACGGTCAGCACTATCGATGACCCGATAAAAAAGGCAGGCCGCGGGGCCTGCCTTTCTTTAGAGCGTTTCACCGTTTAGCTAAAACGCTGAAACGCTCTAAGTCCTTGTTTTGTCGCGTTTCCGAACCGCAAAACCGTTTCCACTTTTGCTGGAAACGCTCTAATTCCAATGCGATGGGCGGCTTATTTGGGCGCCAGCACCATGACCATCTGGCGGCCTTCCGAGCGCGGCTGGCTCTCGACCTTGGCGATGGCTTCGGTCTGTTCCTTGACCTTGAGCAGGAGCTGCATGCCCAGATCCTGGTGCGCCATTTCGCGGCCACGGAAGCGCATGGTCACCTTGACGCGATCGCCCTCGTCGAGGAAGCGATGCACGGCCTTCATCTTGGTCTCGTAGTCATGCGTGTCGATATTGGGACGCAGCTGGACTTCCTTGACCTCGATCACCTTCTGCTTCTTGCGCGCCTCGGCAGCTTTTTTCTGCGCGGCGTATTTGAAGCGCCCCAGGTCGAGCATCTTGGCGACCGGCGGGCTGGCATTGGGAGAGATCAGGACGAGATCGAGCCCCTGTTCCTGGGCTTCCGCGAGAGCCTCACGGGTGCGGACCACCCCCCGGTTCTCGCCTTCGGCGTCGATCAGCTGAACGTCGGGGCTGGTGATATCCTCGTTCGAGAGCGGCCCATCCTTCTGGGGCGCGACGGGTCTCATGGGACGGCGAATGGCAAGGTTCCTTGTGTTGTGGGACGGCTCTTGAAATCGGCCATAAAATCGTGTCAGCCGGTCGAGAAGTCAACTGGCTAAACTGCACAAATTCAGGGCTTCGGCGCCCGAAAGACGCCATGGTTGCCATGGCGTTGCGGCATGGCTAACAAGCCGCTTGTAACATGAAAGAGGCCCCATGACCATAACGCCCCCCAAGCGCTTCACCATCGATGTCGGCGCCGGCCCGGCGCAGCGGGCCATCGCCGTCGAGCAGCGGACGGGCGGAACCCCCGGCCTTTTCTGGCTGGGGGGCTATCGCTCGGACATGGCGGGCAGCAAGGCGCTGGCGCTGGACGCGCTGGGCGCCGAACAGGGGCTGGCGGTGACGCGGTTCGACTATTCCGGGCACGGGATTTCGGGGGGCGATTTCAACCAGGGCACGATCAGCCGCTGGCTCGAGGAAGCCGAGGCGGTGATGGCGCTGACACAGGGGCCGCAGATCGTCATCGGCTCGTCCATGGGCGGCTGGCTGGCGCTGCTGCTGGCCAAGCGCCTGCTGGCACAGGGAAAACCGGCCAAGGGGCTGGTGCTGATCGCCCCGGCGCCGGACATGACCCATGAGTTGATGCTGGCCGGCTTCACTCCCGAGGAGCGCGCGCAACTGGACGAAAAGGGCTATGTGGAGCAGCCCAGCCTTTATTCGGACGAACCCTATCGCATCACCCGGGAGCTGATCGAGGATGGCGCGCGGCACCTGCTGTTCGGCGGCGTGATCGAGACCGGCTGTCCCCTCATCATCCTGCAAGGGGGCAAGGACCCGGACGTGCCGCCCGCCCACGCCATGGCGCTGGTGACGCGCATCCTGCACGATCCGGTGACGCTGACCATGGTGCCCGATGGCGACCATAGGCTGAGCCGGGAGGAGGACCTGGCGCTGATGCGCGCGGCGGTGCTGAAACTGGCGAGACGGGACTAGCGGAACCCGCTGTTGCCGCAATCGCTTTCTAGGGTAGCCTCAACCCATTCGCCAGCCAGGGACTGATTTCATGATTCGCCGCGATGCCTTGCTGCTCGGTCTTGCCGCCCTCCTCGCCACGGGCCTGCCCGCACGGGCGCTGGACCGGGCCCTGACGCCCGATGAACAAAGGCTCATCGGCGAGATCAACGCCCATAATTCGGCCATCCGCACCATGGTGGGGCGGTTCCTGCAGATCGACACCAATGGCGGGCGCAACGAGGGCACGTTCTTTCTCGAGCGGCCCAACAAGATCGCCTTCCGCTACGCCCCGCCCAGCCGCGAGGAGATCGTCTCGGTGGGCAGGGGCTTCTACGTGCTCAACCGGCGCGAGGAGACCTATTACGCCTATCCGCAGGATTCGATCCCGCTGCGCCAGTTCCTGGGCGAAACCATCGACCTGATGCGCGCCAATGTCGTGGATGTGCGCCTCTCGGACGGCTATCTGTCGGTGACCGTGATCGACCAGACCGTGGCCGGCACGGTGCAGGTGTCGCTGATCTTCGACACCGACAGCAAGGACCTGGTGCAGTGGAGCCTGGTCGAGCCCAGCGGGGCGGAGCTGAGCTTTTCGCTCTACGACGTGGAAAAGGACGTGCAGATTCCGCGCGCCTATTTCTCCATTCCCGCCACCTTCAAGCCGGTGCAGCAATAGGCGAGATACGCTAACTCTTTGATTTTAAAGAGTTAATGCGCCATCCATAGAGCAATGAGGCCGGCGCCGCCCACCCCGATCCGCCACCAGGCGAAGGGGGCGAAGCCGTGGCGGCTGACGAAATCGAGCAGATACCGCACCACCAGCGCGCCGACCACGAAGGCGGCGGCGAAGCCGATGACGATATTGAGCCCCAGGCTGAGATCGATGAGCTCGCGGCTCTTGTAGAGATCGTAGCCGAAGGCGCCGATCATGATCGGCAGGGCGATGAAGAAGGTGAATTCGGCGGCGCTGCGCTTGCTGGCCCCGCCCAGCATGGCCCCCACCACGGTGGAGCCCGAACGCGACACGCCCGGCACCAGGCTCAGCATCTGGAACAGCCCGATGACCAGGGCGAGATGCCAGGGGAAGGCGTAGATGTCGTCATATCTGACCTGTTTGGGCAGGCGGTCGACGATGAGCAGGATGATGCCCCCGACCAGCAGCGACAGGCAGATGACCATGGGGGATTCATAAATGACCTGCTGGATGTAATCGCGGAACAGCACGCCTATGATAACCGCCGGCAGGCTGGCGAGGATAACCGAAAGCGCGAAGTGCCAGGCATAGGCCTTGCCGGTCAGCGCGTCGCGGATGAGCAGGCCCAAACGGGTGAAATAGACGGTGATGACGGCCAGGATGGCCCCGAGCTGGATGAGCACGATGAAGGTGGCCGGCTGGGTGAGCCCGAAGAAATGACCGGCCAGCAGCAGATGGCCGGTGGAGCTCACCGGAAGGAATTCGGTAAGCCCCTCGAGAATTCCCAGAACCAGCGGCACAAAAAGACCTTGATCGGGGTTCATGTGATCTCCTAATTCAGTGCTGCGGGGCTTGTTCGCCGTGGGTTTCGGGTCCGGCCAAGCTCTAGCGCGGTTCGCCGGATGCGCCAAGCCGGACGACGGGCCGGCCAGGAAAAAAGAGAGCGTGCCTCATGCCGAGCCTCATCCACCATCCCCTCGATCCGTCATCGCGCCTCATAAGGCTGATGTGCGCCGAATACGGGGTGCCGCTGGACCTCACCGAGATCAAGCCCTGGCTGCGCGAGGCGGAGCTGCTGGAAATCAATCCGGCGGCCAATCTGCCGATCTTTTTCGGCGAGGACGACCAGCCGGTGGTGGGGCTTCTGGCCAGCCTGCACATGGTGGAAGACCTTTATACCCCCATCGCCGTGGCCGGGCTGATGCCGGCCGAGCCGGCGGCGCGGGCCGAGATGTGGCGCATGCTCGACTGGGTGATTGCCAAGCTCGACGACGAGGTGACCCGCTACGTGCTCGAAGAAAAGATCGTCAAGCGCGACCAGCGCGGCGCAACGCCCGACCCGGCGGTGCTGCGGGTGGCCAAGGCCAATCTCAACGAGCACATGCTCTATTTCAACTGGCTGTTCGCCAACCGCTCCTGGCTGGCCGGGGACGAGATGACGCTGGCCGATTTCGCGCTGGCGGCGCATCTGTCCACCCTCGACTATCTGGGCGACATCGACTGGGGCAAGGCCGGGGAAACGCGGGACTGGTATTCGCGCATCAAGTCGCGCCCGGCCTTCCGCACCCTGCTCAACGACCGGGTGGTCGCCATGCCGCCGCAAAAGGGCTATGCCGATCTCGATTTCTGACCCCGGGGTAAAGCTGGTCGCCGAGCTGCGCCAGCGCGCCATGGCGCTGGGCTTTGACAGCTTCGGCATCGCCCGCGCCGACGCCCGGCCCGACCTGCCGGCCAAGCTCAATGCCGCGCTCGATGCCGGCTGGCATGGCGACATGGACTGGATGGCCGACACCGCCGAGAGGCGCGGCAGCACGCTGGGCCTCTGGCCCGAGGCGCGTTCGGTCATCATGCTAGGGCTCAATTACGGGCCGGAGAGCGATCCGCTGGCGCTGCTGGGTGAAAAGCGGCTGGGCACCATCTCGGTCTATGCGCGCAACCGCGACTATCACGAGATCATCAAGGGCAAGCTCAAGGAACTGGCAGGGCTGCTGGCCCGGCGCTCGGGCGCCGAGGTCAAGGTGTTCGTCGACACCGCCCCGCTGATGGAAAAGCCGCTGGCCGAGGCGGCGGGGCTGGGCTGGCAGGGCAAGCATTCGGTGCTGGTCAGCCGCGATTTCGGCTCCTGGCTGTTCCTGGGGGCCATTGTAACCGCGGCAGAGCTGCCCGTGGACAAGAAAGGCGCGGAAAGCTGCGGCTCGTGCACGCGCTGCCTCGATGTCTGCCCCACACAGGCCTTTCCCGCCCCCTTCCGGCTCGATGCGCGGCGATGCCTCGCCTATCTCAGCGTCGAGCATAAGGGCCAGATTCCATTGGAGTTTCGCGCCCCCATGGGCAACCGCATCTATGGGTGCGACGATTGCCTGGCCGTGTGCCCGTGGAACAAATTCGCCTCCCAAAGCCGGGAGGCGCGGCTGCGGGCGCGCCCGGAGCTGGAGCGGCCGGAACTGGGGGAAATGGTGCAACTGGACGATGCCGGGTTCCGGGCGCTGTTTTCCGGCTCGCCAATCAAGCGCATCGGGGTGAGTCGGTTCCTGCGTAACGTCTTGATTGGTATCGGAAATTCGGGAGAGGCCGATTTCGTGCCGCTGGTGGAAAAGCGCCTGGACGACGAAAGCCCGCTGGTGCGGGGCGTGGCCATCTGGGCGCTGAGAAAACTGGCCCCGGCGCGCGCCGAGGCCTTGCGCAAGGGGCTGGTGGCGCGGGAAAAGGACCCGGACGTGCTGGCCGAATGGGGCGGGGATAATCCATGAATGTTTTCGTTTTCGGGCTGGGCTTTTCGGCCCGCGAGGCGGTCACGCATCTGCGTTTGCGTTATCAGACTGTTAACATCGAGGGCAGCAACAGGTCACGCGAACGGGGGGAAGCGCTAACGGATCGCGGCGTTTTTTCGCATGTTTTCGACGGCACCCGACCGGGCGAAACGCTGGGCCCGGCGCTCAGAAAAGCCAGCCATGTGGTGCTCTCCATCGCGCCGGGACCGGAGGGCGACCCGGCGCTGCTCCATCACCGCGCCGATCTGGACGCCGCCGAGGGGCTGGAATGGCTCTGCTATTATTCCACGGTCGGGGTCTATGGGGATTTCGGCGGCGCCTGGATCGACGAAAGCGCGCCGCTGGTGCCGCGCAATGAACGCAGCGACCGGCGGGTGGCGGCGGAACAGGCCTGGCGCGATTACGCACGGGCGCGTGGGGTGAAGCTGGCGATCCTGAGGCTGGCCGGCATTTACGGGCCCGGCCGCTCGGTGTTCGACAAATTGCGCGCCGGCACCGCCCACCGCATCGTCAAGCCCGGACAGGTGTTCAACCGCATCCATGTCGCCGATATCGGGCGGGTGACGGCGCTGGCGGCCGAAGCGCGGCTGGAGGGCACCTATAACCTCGCCGACGACGCGCCGGCCCCGCCCCAGGACCTGGTGACCCATGGCGCAACTCTGATGGGGGTGGAGCCGCCGCCGGCGCAGGATTTCGCGACGGCGCAATTGACGCCGATGCAGAAAAGCTTCTACGCCGACAACAAGCGCGTCTTCAACGGCGCGATCAAGAAGGCGCTAGGGATCGAGATGCTCTATCCCGATTACCGGGCCGGGCTGAACGCCATATTGGAGGGCGAGAAATGAGCGTCAAACCGGCAAAGTCGGCGCCGCCGCGCCAGGCGCTGGAGGGGCGCTATGTGCGGCTGGAGCCGCTGGAAAAGCGCCACGCCGCCGACCTTTTCGCCGTCTCCACCCTGCCGGGCGGAGCGGAGCGCTATCGCTGGCTGTTCAGCGAGGCGCCGGCAAGCGTCGCCGAGATGGAGGCGCGGATCGCGGCGGCGGACACGGGCCCCGACCGGCATGTGGCGGTGGTGGACAAGGAAAGCGGCCGGGCGCTGGGCCAGCAGGCCTGGATGCGCATCTTCCCCGAACACGCCTCGATCGAGATCGGCGGGGTCTATTGGGGCCTGCCCATGGCGCGCACGCGGCTGGCGACCGAGGCGCTCTACCTCTTTGCCCGCCACGCCTTCGACGATCTGGGCTATCGGCGCTTCGAATGGAAATGCAATGCGCGCAACGAGGGCTCGAAGGCGGCGGCGCAGCGCTTCGGCTTTCTCTACGAGGGCACCTTCCGGCAGGACCGCATTTCCAAGGGCGAGAACCGCGACACGGCGTGGTTCTCCATCATCGATGGCGAATGGCCGGCCATGCGGGCGGAATATGAGCGGTGGCTGGCGCCGGGGAATTTCGATGGCGAGGGGCGGCAGAAGACGAAGCTGGTGACGCGGTAGGGGGAGGCCACTGGGGCTATCGCCCCGGACCTGATCCGGGGCCTATCCTGGGATGGTGCCGCCGGTGCGTTCTCAGGATGGATCCCGCGCGAGGCCGGGATCAGGGGCTGGATTGGAATGCGGTGCTTTCCCGCTTCCCGGCCCCGCCCGGCTCCCCGCAAGAAACCTCGGCGGCCGTAGCGCCTCATACCCCCGCCCCATCGTCATTGCCGGGCCCGTCCCGGCAATCCACCCCTCCGCTTGTGTGGGGCTGTCCATGGATCACCGGGACAAGCCCGGTGATGACGATGGGAGGAACATCCCGCTCTCCCTCACGTCGGCTCCTACCCTTGCCCCAGCGGCGCGAGGGGGGGCGTTTGAACGGCCCGATCCCACCCCCTGTCGCCCCGGACCTGATCCGGGGCCTATCCTGGAATGGTGCCGATACCCCTATTTCAGGATGGATCCCGGCCTGCGCCGGGATGACATGGTGGGTGGGGCACCATGGTGCCAAAAGCACCAATGCTGCCCACGGGCTTGACCCGTGGGCCGGTTGGAGGGCCCTCGATGCTTCGGTGTTTGCTGCGAATGGCCCGCGGGTCAAGCCCGCGGGCAGCACTGGTGGGTGGGTTACCCCTCAATAGCCATCGGCATTGTTGCCGACGAGAATCTCGCGCTTACCGGCGTGGTTGGCGGGGGTGATGACGCCTTCGCGCTCCATGCGCTCGATGAGGGTGGCGGCCTTGTTGTAGCCGATGCCCAGGCGCCGCTGCACATAGGAGGTGGAGGCCTTCTTGTCGGTGAGCACGATATGGACGGCCTTGTCGTAGAGTTCGTCGCCCGAGCCGGCATAGGCATCGCCCCCGGCCTCGCCGCCGAACTCGCCGCCCTCCTCGTCATCCTCGATGACCGAATCGAGATAATCGGGCGCGCCCTGGCTCTTGAGATGATTGACCACGGCCTCGACCTCGGCGTCGGAGACGAAGGGGCCGTGCAGGCGCTTGGTGCGGCCGCCCGAGGCCATGTAGAGCATGTCGCCATTGCCCAGAAGCTGCTCGGCCCCCTGCTCGCCCAGAATGGTGCGGCTGTCGATCTTGGAGGTCACCATGAAGGAGATGCGGGTGGGGAAATTGGCCTTGATGGTGCCGGTGATGACGTCGACCGAGGGGCGCTGGGTGGCGGTGATGATGTGGATGCCGGCGGCGCGGGCCATCTGGGCGAGGCGCTGGATGGCGCCCTCGATGTCCTTGCCGGCCACCATCATCAGGTCCGCCATTTCGTCGACCACCACCACGATATAGGGCAAGGGCTCGAGGTCGAACTCCTCGCTCTCGAAGATGGCCTCGCCGGTTTCGCGGTCGAAGCCGGTCTGCACGGTGCGGGTGATGACCTCGCCGCGCGCCCGCGATTCGGTGACGCGCTGGTTGAAGCCGTCGATATTGCGCACCCCGATCTTGCTCATCTTGCGATAGCGGTCTTCCATCTCGCGCACCGCCCATTTGAGCGCCACCACCGCCTTGTGCGGATCGGTGACCACGGGGGTGAGCAGATGCGGAATGCCGTCATAGATGCTCAATTCGAGCATCTTGGGATCGATCATGATGAGGCGGCACTGCTCGGGCGTCATCTGGTAGAGCAGCGACAGGATGAAGGTGTTGATGCCCACCGACTTGCCCGAGCCGGTGGTGCCGGCGATGAGCAGATGCGGCATGCGCGCCAGATCGGCGATGACCGGCTCGCCGCCAATGGTCTTGCCGAGGCAGATGGGGAGCTTGCCCTTCATCTTCTCGAAGTCGGAAGAGGCCAGCATTTCGCGGAAATAGACGGTTTCGCGCGTCTGGTTGGGCAGTTCGATGCCGATAGCGTTGCGCCCCGGCACCACGGCGACACGGGCGGAAATGGCGCTCATCGAGCGGGCGATGTCGTCGGCCAGCGAGATGACGCGGCTCGACTTGATGCCGGGGGCCGGCTCGAGCTCGTAAAGGGTGACGACCGGGCCGGGGCGGACATTGATGATGTCGCCCTTGACGCCGAAATCGCCCAGCACCTCTTCGAGCTTGCGGGCCATTTCCTCGAGCCGCTCGGGGGCGTGCTCGGGCGAGGGGCCGGCGCGGCGCGGTTCGGCCAGGAGGCTGAGCGGGGGCAGCTCGAACCCGCCGGGCTCGTCGAGGAAGGAGGCCTGGGCCTCGCGCAGCATGCGCTGGCCCGGCACCGGGCGCGGCGCCGGCGCGGCGACACGCGGCCGCGTGGGATCGACAGGATGGAAGCGCGAATCGCCGCGCTGCTGGTGATTGGGCATCACCGCGGCTTCGGGGACGGGCAGGACATCGTCCTCGGCCTCGTCGGGATAGTCGATCTCGGTATCGTCATAGGCGGGGGCGGCGTTGACGCGCGCCGAGACGAAGCCCGGCTCCACCGGCGCATCGAGCCGGGGCTGGGCGGGCGCAATGGAAGGCTCGCGGCGCAGCGGGGCGCCGTCCAGGCTCGGCTCGACGCCTTCGAAGTCCTCGGCCTGCTGTTCGGCGGCGCGGCGGGCGGCATGGCTTTCGCGGGCGCGGCGGAAGGCGGTGCGCAACGAATAGGAGGTGTGGACCACAGCGCCCAAGACGATGTCGAGCACGGGATTGGAATCGGGCTCGTCCTCCTCGGCGGGGGCGGCGGCAGCGCGGCTGGCACCGGCGCCCTTGCGCGCCGGGGCAGGCGCCACGGCGGTGCCCAGGCCCATGGCGATCCAGAAGGCGGCCAGCGCCGGAACGGCGATGATGATGGCAAAGAGCACGGCGGTGACGGCCTGGGGCGCTTCCCCGGTGACCAGCCGCGCCAGCGCCGAAAAGCCGTTGCCGACCAGCCCGCCCAGCCCGGTGGGCAGGGGCCAGCTTTCGGGCATGGCGACGAAGGCGAGGACGCCGCAGACCAGCACGCTCGCCCCCAGCCAGGCGGCGGCGCGCAGGCCCATATGGCTGGGCTTGCGGCGGCGGGCGAAGGCCCAGCCCCAGAGCGCGGGCGGCACCAGCAGCGCCAGCGCGCCCAGCCCGAAGACCTGGAACAGGGTATCGGCGAGAACCGCGCCGGGGAAGCCCAGCCAATTGGCGGCGGGCTTGGCGGTGGCATAGGTGAAGCTGGGATCGTCCACCGACCAGGAGGCCATGGCGACCAGCGCCACCGCGACCAGGCCCAAAATCACCAGGCCGGCCAGCCGCAGGGGAATGCGGATCGCCAGCGCCGGGGGCGGCGTGGGCAGGGACCGGGAGGCACCGGCCCGGGCGCGCTGGGGCATGGGGCGGATTTCATCGAGCACGGGGGAGGGAGAACTGGGCATGGGCGAACTCAATACTGCCCGGCAGGGACCGGGCCCATCATTGCCGCCATGCTAAGGGCTGGGGGTTAACCCAAGGCTAACCATGGAGCCTAACCATGGGGGAGCGGTGCGCTTTCCCCGATGCTGTCGCCCCGGCCTCGAGCCGGGACGACATCGTGCGTGGAATAAGAGCGGTGCGAGGGCCCCATCCATGGGGCCCTCGATGCTTAATTATAGGCCCGCTCGCCATGGGTGGAGAGGTCGAGGCCGTCGGTTTCGGCCTGCTCGGAGACGCGGGCGCCGCCGAACAGGCCCTTGACGACCAGCATGGCCAGAAGGGCCACGACGCCCGACCACACACAGGCCACCACCACCGCCAGAAGCTGGGTGAAGAGCTGGCCCATCATGTCGTAGCCCTCCCCGCCCAGGCCCCCCAGGGCGGGGGCGGCGACGATGGCGGTGCCCAGCGCCCCGACCATGCCGCCGACGCCGTGAATGCCGAAGACATCGAGGCTGTCGTCATAGCCCAGGCGCGGCTTGAGGCTGACCACGGCCCAGAAGCAGACGAGGCCGGTGACGGCGCCCAGCACCATGGACCCGGCGGTGCCGGCAAAGCCGGCGGCGGGGGTGATGGCGACGAGACCGGCGACGGCGCCGGAGACGAAGCCCAGCGCCGAGGCATGGCCGCGGCTGAGCTTTTCGCCCAGCGCCCAGGCGATGCCGGCGGCGGCGGGCGCGGTGACGGTGTTGAGGAAGGCCTGGGCGGCAAGCCCGTCGGCGGCGAGGGCCGAGCCGGCATTGAAGCCGAACCAGCCGACCCAGAGCAGGCAGGCGCCGATATAGGTGAAGACCAGGTTATGCGGCGCGATGGGCTCGCGCCCATAGCCCCGGCGCGCGCCGAGCACGATGGCGGCGACCAGGGCGGCGACGCCGGAATTGATGTGGACCACGGTGCCGCCGGCGAAATCGAGCGCGCCCATGGAGAAGAACAGCCCCGAGCCGGCCCAGACCATGTGGGCGATGGGCAGATAGGCCAGGGTGAACCAGATGACGAGGAAGGCCATGACGGCGCCGAACTTCATGCGCTCGGCAATGCCGCCCACGATCAGCGCCGCGGTGATGCAGGCGAAGGTGAGCTGGAAGAAGACGAAGGCCAGCTCGGGAATGGAGCCCGAGACCGTGTCCGGGCCGATCGCCGACAGGAACAGGTTGGAGAAATCCCCGATAAAGGCGGAGAGCCCCGCCCCTTCCGAAAAGGCCAGCGAATAGCCATAAGCCACCCAGAGCAGGGCGATGATGGAAAAGGCCCCGAAGACCTGGGTGAGAATGGACAGGATGTTCTTGGCCCGCACCAGCCCGCCATAAAAGAGCGCCACGCCGGGCAGGCTCATCATGATGACGAGAAGGCTGGAGACGAACATCCAGGCGGTGTCGCCGCTGTCGATGACGGCGGCCGGCGCCGCCGCCTCGGCCAGCTCCTGCGCGCCGGCGGGCAGGCCCAGCAGCATGAGGGCTGGAAGGGCGCAGCCCAGAATGGTTGCGATTTTCATTTTCCGGTTTCTCCGATGACGCAATGTCGATCCGGGAAAAGAGACTCAAGCGCCGTGCCAGATGGAGGGGCCGGGAAATGTTGTTGTTTCGCAGGGGGTTACGGAATGGGCGCGGCAAAGGGTTTCGGCCGACGCCGGAAATTGCCTGAAAGATAGGCAGAAGGAAAAGCGATAGATGAAAAAATGGGCATGATTATAGGAGTGCCCCAAAACCCGCCTCCGGAGCGCGCGCAGACAGGCGGACATGGATTCCGGCCGGAGCCTGTCCTCGGGCGCGAAGCGTCCCGGGGGCCGGAATGACCCGGTGCGGGGGGAGAGGAACCTTCTGCCCCGCCTGCGGCGCCCGGCCTTCGCGCCAGGATCCATCCTGAAATTCAGCCCCGTCATGTCCTCTCGGGATGGGCCCCGGCTCGAGGCCGGGGCGACACCGGGGATGGTTGATGTCGTCGCTGGAACCCGGCGGGTGAATGAGGAACCGCCTGCCCCGCCCGCGGTTGGCAGGGCGGGCGGTTCGGGATAGGGGTAGGCGGCCAAGGACCAGGAGAAAGCCATGAGCGCGCCGCAGCGATACGACGTCGTCATTGTCGGGGGCGGGCCGGTGGGGATGACGTTGGCGCTGGCGCTGGTGCAGGCGGCGCGGGGCATCAGGGTGGCGCTGGTGGACCGGCGGCCGCTTTCGGTGCCGCGCGACAACCGCGCCTCGGCCATCGCCGCCGGCGTCAGGCGCATCTTCGAGGCGCTGGGGGTATGGGCGGAGATGGCGGCGGACGCCCAGCCGATCACCGCCATGCGCATTACCGATTCGGGGGAAGGCGACATCGCCCGGCCGCTGTTCCTCACCTTTGCGGGCGAGGTGGCGCCCGGCGAGGCCTTTGCCCATATGGTGCCCAACAGCGTCAGCGGCCGGGTGCTGCTGGCGGCGATCGATGGCCGGGTGGAGGTCGTCGCCCCGGCAATTCCCACGGCCTGCCGCGCCGAGGGGGATCTCGCCCTGCTGACGCTGGAGGACGGGCGCGTGCTCGCCGCGCCGCTGATCGTGGCCGCCGATGGCGGGCAATCGGCGCTGCGCGGCATGGCCGGCATCGGCGTCACCGGGCATGATTACGGCCAGACCGGGCTGGTGACCACCATCGCCCATGAGTTGGACCATGAGGGCGTCGCCTATGAGCATTTCCGCCCCGCCGGCCCCTTTGCCAGCCTGCCGCTGCCGGGAAAGCGCTCCTCGCTGGTGTGGACCGAGCGCAGCGCGGCGGCGCAGCATTTCCTCGGCATGGACGAAGCGAGCCTGGCGCGGGAAATCGAGGCAGTGATGGGCTCGAGCCTGGGCGCGGTGCGGCTGGAGGAGAAGCTGATGGGCTTTCCCCTCAGATTGCAGATCGCCCGCAGCTTCATCGCCCCGCGCCTGGCGCTGGTGGGCGACGCCGCCCATGTGGTGCACCCCATTGCCGGGCAGGGGCTCAATCTGGGCCTCAAGGACGTGGCGGCGCTGGCCGAAGTGGTGGTGGACGCCATGCGGCTGGGGCTGGACCATGGCGGCGACGCGGTTCTGGGCCGTTACCAGGCCTGGCGGCGGCTGGACACGGCCAGCATGGCGGCGATGACCGACACGCTCAATCGCCTGTTTTCCAACGACGCCGCCCCGATGCGGGCGCTGCGCGATTTCGGCCTGGGGCTGGTGGACCGGGCCGGGCCGGTGAAATCGGCGCTGATCCGCACCGCCTCCGGCCTTTCCGCCTCCGGCCCCAAGCTGCTCAGCGGGATGCCGATCTAGACCATTTCTCTGTTTCGTCGCGTTTCCGAATCGCAAAACCGTTTCCACTTTTGCTGGAAACGCTCAAGGCGCTGTCATTCAGCCACCACGCCTGTCGCCCCGGACCTGATCCGGGGCCCATCCTGACAGGGTGCCGCTTCATCTCTTCCGGGATGGATCCCGGCTCGAGGCCGGGATGACATCGGGGTTGGGGCAAAATCCTTTTCCTTACGCCGCCCTCACAGCCCCGGCATGTTGCGCAGGGTTTCGGGATCGACGCTGCGGGCTTCGTCCAGGCTGAGCAGCGGCACGCCGCGCAGGATGGGGAAGGCCAGGCGCGCCGCCACCGAGACCAGTTCGGCGCCATCGGCCGAGAGCACCAACCGCGTCTTGGTCAGCGGGCAGACCAGCATTTCCAGCGTCCGCGTGTCCAGCACGTGGCGCGGCGGAATATCGGGCGGCTGGGGGGCCATCAGTTGAGCGGGGGGGCGCCGGCCCCCGCCCCGCCCCGGGCGATTTCATATTCGGTCATGGCGATGAGGGTTTCGGCGCGCTGCTCCAGGCTCGCCGCTTCCAGCAAAGCCTGCTTTTCGGCCGGGCCATAGGGGCCGACCATGCAGCAGAAATTGACCAGATCGGCAGTGCCGGTGCGCTCGATCTCCTCCCAGTTGAGCTCGATGCTGGCGAATTCGGCATAATCGTGCATCATCCGGACGAAGCGCTCGCGGTCCACCGCCTCCTCGCCGAAATCGCGGGTGAAGTCGGCGGCGAAATCATCGGCGGCGATCACCCCCTGACGATAGGGCGTGGTGACCGCGAGTTCCTCGACCAGCCGGAAGCGCACGACGCCTTCAAGGATGATGAAATAGCGCCCCTCGGCGCTTTCCTCGAAATGGGTGAGGCGCCCCAGGCACCCCACCGCTTGCAGGGGGACCGCCCCTTCCGGGCTTTCCTCGCTGGTGTCCCGGGGCTGGATGAGCCCGATCAGCCGGTCGCCGCGCAGGGCGGCATCGACCAATTCGACATAGCGCGGCTCGAAGATGTTGAGCGGGCGATGGGCGAAGGGCAGCAGCAGCGCCCCGCTCAAGGGAAACAGGGGAACCGAGCGGGGCAGATCCGGAAGGGACGCGGGACGCTTGACCATGGTTTTCCTTATGAGAACAGGGCCGCCGAGAGCAGGCGCCGCCCCTTGAGCGTGGCCGGCTCCTTGGGGCCCCAGGCCTCGAAGAATTCCAGGAGCTTCTTGCGCGCCCCATCCTCGTTCCAGTCGCGGTCGCGCTTGAAGATGGCCACCAGCGCCTCGGCCGCTTCCAGGCGCCTCCCCTCGGCATTGAGCGCCAGGGCCAGGTCGAACCGGGCCTGGTGGTCGTCGGGATTGGCGGCAAGGGCCGCCTCGAGCGCGGCGGTCTCGCCCAGATTGGCGGCCTCCCCCAAAAGGCGGATGGAATTGGCCAGGCTCGCATAGATCTCGCCCTTGCGCTCGGCCTCGGGCACGAGATCGAGCGTGGCCTTGGCCTGCTCGGCCTCGTTGGCGGCCAGATAGACGCGGGTGAGCCCGAACAGGGCCGGCGCGTTCTCGGGCGCCTGCTGGAGCACCATGCCGTAGATCTGGGCGGCGCGGCCGAGATCGCCCGCCGCCAGCGCCTCCTCGGCGGCGGCATTGGCCGCGGCGATCTGGGCCTCGAGCGAACCTTCCTCGGGCTGCGGCGCCGGGGCGCCGGCGATGACGCGCTCGGCAAAGCGGCGCACCTCGCCCTCGGGCATGGCGCCCATGAACCCGTCGACCGGCCGGCCGCCGGCAAAGGCGAAGACGGCGGGAATGGACTGGATGCCCAATTGCCCGGCGATCTGGGGATGCTCGTCGATATTGATCTTCACCAGCCGAATCGCCCCGGCCTTCTCGGCCACCACTTTTTCGAGCGTGGGGGTGAGCTGGCGGCAGGGCCCGCACCAGGGGGCCCAGAAATCGACCAGCACCGGCTGGTCGAGCGAGGCATCGATGACATCGGCCTTGAAACCGGCATCGGAGGAATCCTGGACGAGGGCGCCGGCGGCGGCGGGCTGGGGAGCGGCATCCTGGCCGGAAAAGGGAGTGGACATGGTCAAATCAGGGCCCTTGAAACGAGGCGAAACGAGAAATCTTGTGTCTTCTTGCGCCCCCGGATGGCGGCGTGACAAGCCCTTCTCCCCCAAGCGCGACAAGAAGATGGCCTCGCGCGCAAAATGTGGGTTGCAATAGGCGTTGCTATTGGGCATATAGGCCCGCGTCGCGGTGCTGCCAAGGCAGTGCCCGGACAAATGGAGCGCGGGTGTAGCTCAGGGGTAGAGCATAACCTTGCCAAGGTTAGGGTCGTGGGTTCGAATCCCATCGCCCGCTCCAAAAATTCGGGCTCGAAAAGGCCCGGAAACAAAGGGTCCGCGAGGACCCTTTTTGTTTTTCTGGCATGGTGGGATGGGCGCGGTTGGAGTCCGTGGTTGCACGCGGGTTCCAGGGGCATAGCGCAAGGTTTCAGGGTCAGGTTTTGGAGCCTGCTGCTTCGGCGTCACGGATGATCTTGTGAGGATCAGCCCCGAGCGCCCTGCTGATGTGAATGAACTCTGCCGCGTCCAGTCGCCGCTCGCCCAGTTCGAACTTCGATACGAATGTCTGCGGGTGGCCAATCCGCAGCCCCAATTCAACTTGCGTTATGCCAGCCTCCTTCCGCGCTGTGACGAGCAGCCCGATCATTCGGCGATAAAGATCAGAGCGGATTGAGGACAAGGTGCGAGCCAGTGCGAAGACCGGCTCTTGAATAGTACCCGATTTCCGAATACTCCAACTTGGGGTATTTCGGGAAACGCTGCGCGAGCAGCGCTGGGAGGGCGGGTGAAGCACCAATATGTCGGGGACATCAACGACTATCGAAAATATGCGCTGCTAAGGGCCCTATCCGCAAATGGCACCAACCGCATCGGCGTGTGCTGGATGCTCACGCCATCAGACGGCAGCATGGATGGCAACAAGCTGAGTTACCTTTCAAAGCCGGCCCAGCACCGTCACTTCGACCCCGAGTTGTTCGATATCCTGGCCCATGCTGCAGCAGAACCAGACCGCCGCAGGCTGCAAACCATCGAAGATAGCGGGGCAATACCGGGGGCGGTCTATTTCAACGACATGCTGCCCGACAACATCCCAGGGCGTCAGGCATTCTTCGAGAGCTGTGCGGCCAGTTTCGACGATACCGTTCTGGTGTTCTTCGACCCAGATAATGGGCTGGAGGTCTCCCTCCCCAAGGGGCGCAAGAACTCGTCCAAATACCTCTATCTGGATGAGGCTGCGGTCTTTTATGAAGCGGGCAAGTCGCTGCTGATCTATCAGCATTTTCCGCGCATCGAGCGGACAATATTCCTCAATTTGCGAACCGAACAACTTCGGGCGACGGCTCCAGGCTGCATCATTTGGACCTTCACAACAGCCCATGTGGCGTTCTTCCTGCTCATTCATCCTGAAAGTCCGGCTCGGCTGGCGGGTGCAGCGATGGACACCAGCCAGCGCTGGGAGGGTAACGGCTTTGTCCAAAGCCAATATCTCGGCACGAATCCACTTGCCGCTGAATAATTGACGCAGATTTTGACGGCTGCTTTTTTCGCCTTTCGTGATTTCAGGGAGATAAAAATGAAGGCCTTTATTCGGTGCGGGCTATTTTTGATTGCGGTCGCCGTGCTGGCGGCATGCTCGTCAACGCAGACCACAACCACGACGCTAGCGACACGCGCGGGCGGGCAAGGGCGAGCGGCAGGACCAGGTGATACCGTTATGGCATTTCAGTCCACCCGGCCTCTCCCCAATATTGTGGGGCAGGCGGACATATTCGGGCGCACCGTCAATGCAGGCAGCACAACCGTTCGCTATATCGGCACGAAACAGGGCCGCGCGATGTTCGAGAGGGTCGACGTTGCCGTCCAAAGCAACGCCACGACCATGAGCGAAACGCCCCTAATCGTACCATCGACGACCCGTACCAATGTGCAGGGCCAGGTTGGGTCCACTTCCGTATGGGGCACCGCGACTTCGACATCAACGCAGGTGCTGCCGGCACGGGGATCGTCTCAGTACGCGACCGCGACGCAGCCCATTCGTTTCAGCCTGGGGAACGGGCAAAGCACGGTCATCGAAGGCAAGACGCTCACGGTGGTGCAGGTAAACGCCAACTCCGTCTTCTATACCGTTAAGTAGGCCGCAGCCTTGAGGCAGCCGGCGGTGTCGTAACAACGACCCCCGGGTATATTTTACCGACAACCGGGCCCCCCGTGGGTCCTCCTGGTTTTGCCGTGATTGGGGGAGGGGGTGAAGCCCCCCGCCCCGGAAGCGGGGTTAATTGTCCCTGCGCCCAGGAGGGCTATACCGACGCCCGGAAGCGGTCCGGGCTATGGTGGCAGCCGGGGCAGCCGCCCTGCCCTACGGCACCCCACGCCCGGCCACGGAGCGGGGTGCCCTGGTGACGCTATAGGGTAGCTGTAGCCAGGTGGTTGCCTCGATGTTGGCGATGGCCTTCTGATAGCTGAAGTCAGTGGCCGTGCCGTCCTCGAACACGGCCCAGAAACACCGTGTCCACTTCTCCTTTCCTTTCCGATAGCGGCGCTCGAAGCGCACCACCTTCTTGCCGGGATGTTCCGCATGCTTGTCAGGGCGATTGAGCCAAAGCTCCTCGACGAACTCGGAATCTTCTCCACACACGACGCTGCCGATATCCCCATCATTGAGGATGCGCTTGCATTCCCGCAGGGCGGCGGCTTTGCAGTCATAGACACGCCCGGTAATAACGAGCTTTGGGCCCTTAGCCATTTGCGGCCTCCCCGAACCCAAAGGCCTGTTCCAGGCCCGAGATTGCGGCCTCGCCGCCACGGACGGCTTGGGTGTAGTGCCCAAGGGTGACATTGGCATTGGCGTGCCCAGCCAGCTTCGCCACCAAACCCACCTCCACGCCCTGCGCCTGCAAGGTCGAAATGAAGCTATGCCGCGCTGAATGCGGGGTAACATAGGGCAGCTTCAACGCCTTGAAGGCCGGCACCCAGAACCGCTTGCGGAAGTTCTGGTAGAGCAGCGGCCCACCGCCATCCTTACGCGGCAGTGGCCATGGCTGCAGACGACCGGGGCCGGGAAACACCCGATAGAGCTTGCCGTCCTGACGAGGACAGGCCAGCCGCCATGCCAGCAGCATTTCGCGGAGAGTTGCACCCATGGGGATTTCCCGAACGCCGGCTTCGGTCTTTGTCGCCTCGGTCAGGCTGCCGTCGCGCTCCTGCATGCGGCAGATGTGGATGACGTTGCGCTCAAAGTCCACGTCCGCCCAGAGCAGGCCCAATTGCTCACTGATGCGGGTTCCGGTGAGGAACGGGAAGGCATAGTAGATGCCGCGATGCGTGTCAGTTTTGGCATGGGCAATGATCTGGGCCACCTGCCCCGGCGTCAGGATATCCTTTTTGACCTTGGCCCGACGCCGCACCACATTGGTGGGCATGGACGGCGCGCGGACCCGAAAGTCTTCCTCGGCCAGCGCCAGGATGGCCTTGAGCATGGAGAGGGCCCGGTTGGCGGTATAGCGCCCCACCTGTTCCATGACCGTGCGGTGCCAGTTGCGGATTTGTGCCGTGGTCAGCTCGTTCAGGGGCACATGCCCGAGCATTTGCAACAGCCGCGCATCTTTGCGGGGCAGTTCTCCTGAAATGGCATAATCCGCGCGTTCCTGCCGCGTGCCCTCCAGCAGCGGACCAGTGATGGTCTTGGCGACAACCTCATAGCCCATCAATGTGTAGGGCTTAACCTCGGCCTTGCGGTTGTCGAGGAAATGCCGCGTGGCCTCGGCAACCGTGGGCACCTTGTCGGGATCGATGTAGGTGCCAGCGTGGACCTTGTCCAACAATTCGGCCCGGAAGGCTTCGGCGTCACGGCGCGTTTCAAAAGAAGGGAGCTTGCGTTGCCCAGTATCTGGGTCGCGGAAATTGGCGAACCAGCGCACCTGCTCGGCAACGTGCCCGGTGGAGAGTTTGCGCCGGCGAACACGCTTGGTGATGGTGACATCGAAGGCTTTCATCGTATCTAACCTATTGTGAATTCAACCAAAAATAAGAAAACACGCGCGATATAGTGGACACAATTTCCCCCAGCACAGACATGGAGCCACCAAGGAACCAGAGCTGGTCGGAAGGCATCGTCAGCGTATTTTCGGGAATTGCGAGGCCCGGCGAACGGGGCCTCGCGCTATTCAGGGCAGCGCCGGATTCCACGCCTCACCGGGTTGAAATCGCCCGGTGGCGGCGGTGGCGGGGTGGCGGCCAATGTGATGGTAGTGACGCCCGTGACGGTCACCGCAGGCCGCTGCATGGCCTGCTGCAGGTAGGTGAGGGTGTCCCCTCCCCGGTGGGCCCTGCTACTTCGGGCCCACCGCTCCGTCACAGGCGTCACGCCGTCACGCTAAAAGGACGGTTTCATATCCTCTTTGTCGACCGATACCCGGATGCGGCGCCCTTTCCGGTCCTTGTCGAGAAACTCGACGAGAACGCCAGCCTGCGCCATCGCAGGGCGCATACGCCTGAGCTGGTTAGACAGTTGCGAAGGCGACTTGGGCAAGGACCGGCCTAAGGTGAGCCCCACCTCGTCCATAACCTCGGCAAAGAGGTCACCAATATAGCCCTCGAAGATTTGGCGTTGCGCAATTGAGCGAAGCCTGACGACGAGAGGGTCCTCGTTGATGCGGTCGACCACGAAATCACGCTGCGCTATGGCAATGGCGTTGATGATGGCATCGGGTTCTTCGCCCAATGCCGCTTCGCCGGCCTTGATCCAGCGAGCGGCATCGGCCATCCGAAGGTGACGCGGTGGTTCAATCGTCTCGAAGTTCCGCAACGCGCTGGAAACGGCGCTGTACAGAGATCCCAGGATGCCGGGAAGCAGCCGGTCGAATTCCTCGAACAGCTCCGCTTCGGTTTTGCGCCCACCTTCGGCCATTGGCGATAGCCGGATAGGAATTCCGCGCTCCATGAGGTCAGGGCGGCTGGCATAGCCGCCGATCCCGTTGATTACGAAGGGCCGGGAATAACTCATGACATAGAGGTCGCCGTCGCTATAGAGCTTCCTGACGGCGATGCCACCGCCTGTCGCCAGTGAACAGAGCGCGTCGGACATTTCTCCGCTCATCCCCGATGCATTGTCGAAGTTGAGCAACCGATATTCCTTGGCCTGAATCATAAGGTCTTGCGGCTTTTCGGGAAGCCGGAGCCTCACTGCGACGTTGGGGTCGATGATGCGCTTGATGACCTCGCAGAAGAAGCTTTTGCCCGACCCCTGTTCACCCTCGACCAGGAGGATGAAATACGGGCCAACGGGCCTAAGGGCATTGATGAGGAAGGCCAACAGGAGCCGATAATTCTGCTCGTCCAAGCCCAGGAACGCCCCAAGTGAGCGTAAATCACCGTCGGCCTGGGGCCGTGGTAGTGGGCGGAAGCCCGAGCCCCGAATGAATTTGAAATCATAGCTTGGCGAGATTTGCCACCCGCCAGCAGTGATCTGGACCATTTCGCCATCGTCGCCACCAAGATCGACAAGAATTCTTTTGGCATTACCGGCAATCCTTACATGGACAGGCAAGGCTGGGTGATCGAATAGCGCTATGGCCGCTAACGTTGCCGCCGCCTCCTTAAGCGGCCCTGTGCTAACCGAGCGGTCCATTTCAGTGTGCGCAAGGTGGCGAAGCCAAAACGCGAAGGAGGACGATTCAACACGAACGGCAACGCTCTTCCCCAGATGGGGCAACGTGGCATAGGCTTGTCCGTCACCATCGTTGAACAAAGCCATTCCGCTGGCGTGCGCGAGATCAACCAAATCTTGCGTTAATGACTTGCTTTCGCCCTTTGAATCGGCGAACCCCTTCTTCCGTGCCGATGCGATCCATTCGGGCAGTTCCCTCAGCGAATTACCGGCATAATCTTCAGGTAATAGGCCCGCGATTATGCTGGTTATCTCCTTGTCCGTTGCTCCCGCCTGAACTAGTACGGCAACCAAAGCAACGCCGGCGTCATGGGTGGCTTTACCCGAGACCAGAGCTGCCGCGTGCTCAGACCCCATGGTCAAGCGCATCAAATTAAGCAGATGCGCGCTAACTTCAGGAAGATCGGCGAAGTTCACCTCAAGGATACTCATCCCCAAGGTTTCGTATGCCGTGCCGGTGTTAGGGTGAATGGAAGGCGGCATGACCGTCATCTTTCCGGCCCCCAGAACATCGACATTGCCGAGACCGTTCGTGCCCTTGATAACGGTGGACCTAAGCGATTTCGCAGCGCGGACAAAAAGGGTTCCGCCCTTTTTGCCACGTTTTCCTGAAAATACCGCTTGAGGTTCGGTTTGGTTCAGACCCAGTAAACCGAGCACGAACCTCCACAACCTGTCGTCATCGACGTCGAGCGCAAGCAAAATCTGGCTGGCTGCAAACTCAATGCCGAGCAGCAGTCCGATGCCTCTATCTCCGTATTTTTCGATCAGTTCGGCCTGTTTAGCCTCGCTGGGCTGACCGCCTAATAGACCGGTCCAGCCAGTAACGAGGGGTGCTTTCCCCTCCACCGGGACAACCGGCATGTTCTTTTTCCAATACTTTTGGGCTTCTTTTCCGAAGATGTCGTTAGGCATTGCGTCCCCCAATTTTGGAGGCATTGATGACCGCCTCAACTTCGGAAAGACGCACCATCTTGCGGCCATTAAACGGAGCATAGGCCGGGATGGTCCCCGCCTTCACCGCGCGGCGTAGTGCCCATACATGGACACCGAGTAACTCGGCGGCTCTCTGAACGGTAAGCAGAGGTTCAACGCCAGCGGAGCGAGCCGGCGGCGTTTGGGCAGGTTTTGCAATAATTTTCGTCATGTCGACGATTCTCCCGATAAGGGTTTCAGAATCGCCGGTGGCCACCGACTGGTGGCGTTATCGTCAAGGATAGGGATTTATTCTAAGCCACCCTTAGGGTGGAGGAAATTGAGATCTAGGGCCATTACACCTGGCGGGGCAGACTGCTTGATAAGCTCCTCCATCTCGCTGGCCGACAAATCCTCTCTAAATTCTCCGGTAAGTCGGCGTGCATCTTCCAATACGTCAGATGGAACATTGCTAAGAAAACGCCCAAACCAGTCCTTCTCTTCCCCTGGAGGAAGCTGCCTAAACCTGTCGTTGATGAATTCTTCCATTTTGTCGCGACACTCCTCCGTCTTTCCCCAGCGATAAATTCGGAGGTAATAATGGGCAAACCAATACCGGTGGGCATCGAGATTATTCGAGCCTCGGCGCAAATTGCCTTGGTCGGGGCGTGATTGATAGACGATCTCTAGCGCTCCGGCGCAGCTGCAGAGCAACCCCCATTCTTGGATGAGCTCAGGCGTAAATTCCCTCGCCGCAATCCGCTGCTCAACGGATTTTACCAACCGCTTTCCAGTCTGCTGATAATCTTCCAGCAATTCCTGGTTGATTGCGTCGATATAGGGGATCATGAGCCACGCACGAACGGCCCGGCCGTGTTCGTCATCGACCCATCGCGGCGAGCTATCACGCCACTCAGCTTTCTTGCCGGTCTTCTTGTTCCCGGGCGTTATCCTCTGCCCAACGGCATCTATTTTGGACTCGATCAGCATGCGGAACAGATCACGCATCTCATCCAGATCGAATTCCATCTTCGACCAGAATCGATCACTCATGGACTACCCCTCCTCCCGGTGGACTGGGCCATAGGTCCCCAGCCACCGTCACTACCGTCACTGCGCCACAGGGGGAGACCGTGATGGTGGTGACGGTTCCCAGGCCAACTACATTGTCACCGTTCCTAGGGAGGGGACCTTCCATCCGCGTGCGCGTAGCCACCCCGCCGCCTAAAACTGTTGTATGCGGAAAAATCGATATGAGGGGATAGTAAGGTAGGCGCCGTAGAAACAGAAATGGGGTCGAACGAGTCTGGCCGAACCAGGTAAGCTGCCGTTATGCAGTTGACCTCATTTCGGCCATTAGAAGCGAAGTTAAGAATCCCCAAAACTGCTATCTGCGGCCAACAAGGACGTCTGCCAAGCTGCCGGGTGAGGGTCTGTTCGCCGCACGCCACGTTGGATATAGTCGCCAGCGGGGGGCGATATGACGACAAGGTTCAAGGCGCGAGTCGCGTCTGCTGTGTTCAGCACCACTTGCTACGTGTTTCTTATCGCCCCTCGCAGAGCGATCTGACGATGGTTGCGCCCTACGGCCTCAACAGGCTGACAGACCGCACGGCCCTGATTGACTTCTTGGGTATCGAGACGGAACTGTTCGACGAGGTGCTAGCGTTTGTCCCGCCCCCACCTGTTGACGATAGCGCGCGGACCGTCGAGGGCAACATCATCGTCCTCAGCGATCTGCCACCCTTCCTGCGGCACCTCATCCCCAAGCGAAACCCCGCACGGGGGTTCAGGACCGTGTGGGAACCTTTTCATCCTAAGCCACACTACAAAGCGTTAGCCCGGCGCCTCGACATCTTTTTCGGGGGCTTCTTGCCGGGCTATCCGCACGACAAGGCTTTCGGCTACCGCCCGCGTCGCAACATCTTGGAGAACGCCAGCGTCCACAAAGGACACCGGCATCTCCTGTCGGTAGACCTCGAAGACTTCTTCCCCTCCATCACGGTCGTTGATATCCAAGAACTGTTCGAACGCCTGTCGGTGAAACCGGAGGTGGCCACGTTGTTGGCCCGGTTTGTAACGATCGGCGGGACGTTGCCTCTGGGTCTGCCGACAAGTCCCGTGCTGTCCAACGCCGTCGTGCTACCGCTTGACGTCGCGCTGGACGCGCTCGCGAGCACTGTCGGCGCCGTTTACTCCCGCTATTCCGACGACATCAGCTTCTCCAGTGATGACGCGCTGCCCGATCTAAAGACCCTCACCGACATCGTAGCCGAGCATGGTTTTGCGATCGCGCGAGAAAAGACGCGCAACTCAAAACGGGGGCAAGCGCACTACATTACGGGTTTGAGCATCTCTGACCCGAAGCGGCCCCACGTCCCCCGGCACCGCAAACAAAGGCTTCGGCAGGAGCTTTACTACGCGACCAAGTTTGGCCTCGACGATCACCTGCACCAGTCAAACCGCATCGAGGGAAGCAGCTTTCAGTCCGAGGTCAACCGGCTGGACGGCATGGTCAAGTTCGTCGCCTACCATGAGCCTGACCTCGCCACCAAGCTCAGGAGTCAGTGGGGGGCCGTTCTCATTGCTAGTGGTGCCCGGGCGAGTTTCACGCCGAAGAACCAGCACCTGCTACCGTTCGATTTCTTCATTGACGAAGCCGAAATGTCCCGGGGGAGTGAGAAGCTACTCGCCATTTGTATGGTGACAACGCAGCATCCCGTTCACGTCGCTGACGTCGCCCGGCAGGTCGGGTTAAAGTTCATCAACGATCTTTGGAGCGACGGCAACCCTCAAACCTTGATCGACAAGGGCCTGCACTTCGCCGACGCGACGCAGGATCAACGTTTGGAGTACATTCGGAGATTAGCGGTCCTGCCGGTCAACGCGTATGTCGCGTACTGCCCCTACAACACGCCGGACGCTTACGAGCAGACGTATCTGAGGCTTCTGACGACCATGTTGCCACGACGGCTCATGGCGGCAGAAAGCAGGTTCGCCACGCTCACCTTCGAGAAGAATAGCAAGGTATCGCAAAAGGCCATCAAACAGTGTGTCGAGGCAGCGCATGCTCAGCTAGAGCAGAGCGATAATCGTCGTCCGCTTAGGGTCGACGTGGAGTTCGTCAGCAAGCCGCATTCTGGCATCACTGCGCCGGACTTTTTTCTTGGTGTGCTGGGCCTTTACCTCAGGTCTCAACCCGCAGCGGCCGGGAAGCCGGCGCCTCGGGACCGACTGCTGTTCGACCGCCTGCGCGACAAATTTCGCGTCATCTCGGACTTCTCTACCGGCGCAGACTATACGCGCCGAAATCCCATTATGCCTTGGAATCCTTAGGTGTGGCGTCTGGATACGCGGTTCGTGCCATATTAGGGCCGGCATCGATCGCTCCTCTGGCCCCGGAGCATTTACGTAGATCGTGGTCGCTTTCATATCGGTGTGACCCAATCCTTTCGAAACAAAGTAGAGGGGTACCCGGCAGCGAATTGCGTTGCCGAAATCTGGTGGCCGCTTCCCGCCATCTGACCGCCTCTGGCGTTAAGCTGACATCGAGCATCGATAGCTGCCTGTCAGCTTTCCATCCCGTTTTTGCCGGTCTAAATTCGACCCCATTTCGGCCGCTCGGGATGCTTCCGTCGCCGCGCGAAACTTGCCATTGGTTCGCTCCCCCAAACGGCAGAGCTGGAGCTAGAAGCTGACTGGCGGGTTTCAGGCGTCTATGGTGGAACAACTGCCATTCGTTTAGCTGCGACATTACAAGGATCGGACGCAAATGGCGGATGATGAAGGGGAGCACGTCAAAGACGTCTTCGCCTATTTCGGTCGGGCATATTACGAAGCGGGCGTATTGGAAACGGGACTAGCGATTGCGCTCATGCAGATCGACTTCCTCAGCCGCGTCCGCGATCAATATTTGGCTGATCGGGGAAAGTCCTTTGATCGGACACAATACGAAGCTGAATTCGATCGCTTTATGGAGAACCAACACGCGCAGACACTAGGTAATCTGATTAAGCGCGTTTCGGCATTGCCCGAGCTTAGTGACGGCTTAAAAGAAAGGCTCAGGGAGGCTAAGAAACGCAGGGACTTTCTGGGTCATCACTACTTTAGAGAAAGGGCAGTCGAGTTCAGCAATCGCGCTGGCCGCGACAAAATGATAGCGGAACTGCACAATGATGGAGATATGTTTGAAGCGATCGATCGTGATCTTTACACTGAGTTGGCTCCAATTCGTGAGGGGCTCGGAATGAGCGGCGAAAAATTCCAGAAGTATCTCTCACAGTTTTTCGCTGCACACGGCGTCAACTCTTCGGCGGAATAGCCGTCGCCGCAAATGGAGACATACGAATCGTTGGGGGATTAAAATGCCTTGGTCTGATGGGTTAGCGGCAGGAAGTCCTGCCTACCAGATTGCGTCGTCAACGAATCTCCGCGTCCGCGTCGTGGCAGGTCCCGGTACGGGGAAATCGTTTGCGATGAAACGGCGGGTGGCACGGCTATTAGAACAAGGAATCGCGCCAGCGTCGATCCTGCCGGTCACGTTTACTCGTGTGGCCGCGGAAGACCTTCATCGTGAGCTAGTCAGCATGGACGTGGCAGGTAGCGATGGACTGACGGGCGTTACGCTCCACAGCCTCGCCATGCGTATGCTGATGCGAAATCACGTGCTTGGCGCAACCAGCCGAGTGCCAAGGCCGCTTAACGAATTTGAACTGGAACCGCTCATATGCGACTTGATGGGCGCACATGGGGGAAAGAAGGCGGTAAAAAAGTTTAAGCAAGCGTATGAGGCGGCTTGGGCTCGACTGCAACATGAACAGCCGGGATATGTCCTTGATCCCGCAGACGCGGCGTTTCAACAGGACCTACTAAATTGGCTCCGCTTCCACCGCGCCATGCTAATCGGCGAAGTGATTCCCCAGCTATACCAATATCTCCGAAACAACCCGGCCGCGCAGGAGCGCAGCGAGTTCCAGCACATTCTGGTTGACGAATATCAGGACCTCAATAAGGCTGAACAATCGGTCATAGAGCTTCTTTCCAATCAGGCCCACGTCTGCATTGTTGGTGACGATGACCAGTCGATATACAGCTTCAAGCACGCTCATCCGGACGGAATTCGCGAATGGCTTATTGCAAATGCTGGCGCGGATGACCTTGGGCTAGATGATTGTCACCGCTGCCCGACTCGCGTCGTTCAGATGGCCAATAGCCTAATCGGCTACAATCAAATCAGGCCAGTCCCTCGCGCGCTGGTCCCGCTGCCCGCCAATGGGCTGGGCGATGTCCGGATTGTTCAATATCAGTCGCTCGCGAATGAGGTGAACGGCGTTGCGAACATCATCGCGGGGATGGTAGCGAACGGCACGCCTCCCGGCGATATATTGGTGCTTGCGCAGCGTGGCGTAATCGGAACCCCGATCTATGAGGCGCTTGTCACCCGGCAGATTCCAGTGCGGTCCTACTATGCGGAAGCGGAGCTGGACGCATTGGAAGCCCGCCGCGCGTTCGCGAAGTTGAAGCTCCTTATCGACAGAGACGACCGTGTCGCTCTGCGATGGCTGGTCGGCATTGATGGCAACAATTGGCACGCAGCAGGTTACCGTCGTGTGCGCGACCATTGCGAGGCTTCCGGTCTGACGCCGTGGCAGGCGCTAGAGCAGATCGCCTCCGGAAACCTCTCCTCGCCTCATACTGGCGGGATCGTCGTTGCCTTCAACGACCTCGTGGCTGAGCTTGATGCCTTGGAGGCACTTCCCGACCTAGCGTCTATCGTGGATGAGCTATTTCCGGCCGGGCAGATTGCAACACGCGATATCCGGCAACTGTCGCTCGCCATTCTTGCCCAAATGGACATGGAAGAAGGCATTCACGGCGAGGACATCAACAGCGAGTTCCTGTCGCGACTTCAAGAGGCGATAAACCAGCCTGATATCCCTTCGGAAATCCAAGACGTGAGGATCATGAGCCTTCACAAGAGCAAGGGACTCAGTGCTCCTGTCACAATTATTGCGGGCTGCATTCAAGGTCTGCTCCCAAAGCAGCCTGACAACACCCTCCCCGCTGCGCAGCAAGCCCTAGAAATGGAAGAGCAACGGCGGCTGTTCTATGTCGGCATCACACGGGTGAAAGCAGCGCCAAATGCCGGCAAACCGGGCACGCTGATTCTGACCTACTCACAGACCATGCCGATGGCATCCGCCCTTGGGGCCGGCATCGCGCCAGCGCAGATGCAGTATGGCCTCGCATCCCTTCATGCGAGCCAATTTATTGCCGAGCTAGGTCCGGCAGCGCCACAACCAATCGCGGGCTAGGAAATTGGCGACACACGATGAACTCTACGCAAAGTTCGGCACGACGGCGGAAGCTGCACAGCTATTCGAGGTTGAACTAGGCTCGCTGCTTCTCTGCGCTCGCGCGATTGAACAGGGCCGGAGGTTCAAAGCCAACTCCGACAAGGCGCGGAAGGCCCGGTGAAAGGCAGCTTTCGCGGTCGTATCCGCCCGAAACCTGCCGGTCCGCTACCCACCCCATTCCCGTCATTCCGCAAACGGCCATCAGGGAGTGTTCGGGTTGCGTCGCGGTTGCATTTTCTGCAATTCAACAAAGTACAGGCAATTGCATCGTGGTTACACAGGATACAATAACGCCGACAACGCCGAGAACCTCTCAAGCCGTACTGGACGGAGATCTTCCATTCCGATACGAATTCTCTTGAACTACGGTAACAGTACAATTCTTTGCTTGCCAAGGTTAGGGTCGTGGGTTCGAATCCCATCGCCCGCTCCAAAAATTCGGGCTCGAAAAGGCCCGGAAACAAAGGGTCCGCGAGGACCCTTTTTGTTTTTCCGGCATGGTGGGATGGGCGCGGCTCGGCGGGTTCGGGCCGTGGGGCGGCCGGTGGTTGCCTTGCCGGCGCCCTATGCCTTTCTCTTCCTACCAATGGGCCAGGCGCGTGCTGTTCAAGAGGCCTGCCGCCGAGACGATGGGATAGCCTGCGGAGGCGATGTGGGAGTTGATGCGATGCATGTCCCGCACCAGGTCGATGAAGAGCGCGGAGACCTGGGAAGAGCCGATGCTGTCCAGCGCGCGGGTTATCTGCTGGCTGATGACGGCAGTCTCCATGTCCCGGAAGACGTCCTTCTGCGCCGCCAGCCGCGCGGACGCCTTGACGTCGCTGGTCGATAACGCGGCGGGCAGGAGGCGCAGCGAGGCATAGATCACCCCGCTCAGCTCTTGCAATTGCCGCAGTTGCTCGTCGGAAAACTCGATCCCCGAGCGTATCCGCGTTTTCATGCGCCTGGCCAGGTTGAGCTTCACCACATCGCCGGCATGCTCGATATTGCCCGAGCACAACAGGATGGCGAAGGCGCGCTGGGCCGCCGCCTGGGCCATGTCGGCCTCGTCGATCTTGCCGATATATTGCTGCACCGATTTCATATAGGTCCCCAGCGTCTCGTCCAGCCTGGGGATTTCCTTGAGCGGCTCGAGCTTTCTGGACTGCAAGGCGGCAAGGACCGTCTCGACCATGCGTTCGAGGATTTCGCCCATGCGCAGCGTTTCGGCGGTGGCATTGGCCAGCGCGGCTTCGGGGGAATCGAGGGCGGCGCCGTCCAGATAGCGCGGCGGGCTGAACCTGCCGGCTTCGGCCGCGGCATCCGGCATCAGGGTTTCGAGCAGCCGCATGACCAGGGGAGCGAAGGGCAGGAACAGGGCCGCCGCCAGCAGGTTGAAGCTCACATGCAGGCCGATCGCGGTGGAACTCTCGGGCATGGGCACAAGCGCAACGAGCCCGCTAATGGGGCCGAGCGCCAGAAGGCACACCAGCGCCAGCGAGCCCCGGCACGCCAGATTGGCCAAGGGCAGGCGGCGCGCGCGCATGGGCTGATCCAGGGTGGCGGTGACGGCGGGCAGGCCGCCGCCCAGATTGAGCCCCAGCACGAAGGGCAGCACATAGGCGGGGTCGAGGCTGCCATTGGCCAGGAAGGAAGTGATGAGCAGCACGACGGCAAGCGTGGAGTGAAACATCCAGGCCAGGATCGCGCCGAAAAGGAAGGCCAGGAACGGCTCGCTGGCCACCACGGCCAGGCTCTGATGAAAGAGGGTCGCCTCGCGCAGGGGGGCGGTCGCGCCAACCACCATGCTCAAGGCCAGGAACATCAGGCCCAGCCCCAGCACGACCCGCCCCAGATTGCGGGAGCGGGCCTCGTGGGAGAAGGAAAACACCAGATAGCCGGCAACCAGCAGCACCGGGGCCAGCGCCGCGGCCAGCGAGGAGCCGGCGGCGAACAGGCTCGCCACGACGGCCGAGCCGACATCGGCGCCGAGCAGCACGACCAGGCCCGTCACCGCATTGAGGGCGCCGCTGGCGGCCAGGCCCGCCACGATCAGGGCCATGGCGGTGGAGCTGCCCAGTATCGCGGTGGTGACAAGGCCCCCGGAAAATGCCTTGAGCGGTCCGTCCAGCCGCCGCTCGAGAAAGCTGTTGAGCCTTTCCCCGAACGCCCGGACGATGCCGGTCCGCACCATGCGGACCCCCCAGAGCAGCAGGGCGATGCCGCCGAACAATTCGAGCAGCACGAAGGTACCGGAAGACGTCATCGGCCAAATTCCTGCCTGTTCGGTGAAAGCCTTAGTCGGCGGTGGAGTCGTCGGGGGCGAGGGCGCCGATATTGTAGCCCTCCAGTTTCGCCTCTCCCCCCCGGGAATCGGCAAAATTGAGGATCGCGGCCGCGCCCGGCGTGGTGGGAACGGTGAGGGCGGGGGGCAGGCCGAGGAACTCGGCGCAGGCGGCGCGGATGACGCCGCTATGCACCACCGCCAGAACGTCCCCCTCGGCCTGGGCCAGCCAGTGGCGCACGCCTTCGGCGACGCGGGCGCGAAAACCGTCCCAGTCCTCGCCATTATGCGGGGTGAAGCGGCCGGCGCGCCAGGCGCCGTAATCCTCGGCATGATTGGCGATCAGCTCGGGCTTGGTGCGCCCGGTCCACTCGCCCATATGCAATTCGCGGAAGCGCTTGTCGCAGGCCACTTCGCCATAGCCCAGCAGCCGGGCGGTTTCGCGCGTCCGCCCCAGATCGGAGGAGACCACGTGGCGGGGATTGAGGGCGGCGGCATATTTGGCGAAGCGCAGGGCCTGCTGGCGGCCGCGCTCGGACAGTTCGGAGTTTTCGTGGCCTTGCAGGCGCTGCTCGACATTCCACAGCGTCTCGCCATGCCGCAACAGGATGAACCTCACTGATCGATCCTCCGGCCGGCCTGGTTGAAGATGCCGTCCGGCTCGCGCAGCAGCGACAGGGTGACCTCGGTGCCGGGCGTGGCGGTGAAATAGCCCTCCGCCATGCCGGTCACCCGCATGTCGCCGACCAGCGCCGTGACCATGGTCTGCCCGGCAATGGGGGCCGCCTCGGTGAAGGTGCCGCTGAGCTGGGGCCTGCCGTCGACGGCGCCGATCGCGACATCCTGGGCGCGGTAGAGCAGCTCCACCCGGGTATCCTCGATGCCGGCGGGCGCGGCGGCGATGGGCCTGTCCTCGAAGAGGAAGGCGCGGTCCCGCCGGGTCGCCGGAATGAGATTGGCCGCCGGCGTGCCCAGGAAGGTGGCGACGAAGGTGGTTTCGGGGTGCCGCAGCAGGTCCACGGGAGGGCCGAACTGTTCCACATGCCCCTTGTTGAGCACCGCCACATGGGTGGCCATGGTCATGGCCTCCACCTGGTCATGCGTGACATAGACCGAGGTCGCCCCGGTGGCGCGGTGAATGCGCATGAGCTCGCTGCGCATTTCCACGCGCAGTTTGGCGTCGAGATTGCTGAGCGGCTCGTCGAGCAACAGGATGGAGGGGCGCGGCCCGATGGTGCGGGCAATGGCGACGCGCTGCTGCTGGCCGCCCGAAATCTCGGCCGGATAGCGATTGCGCAGCTCGGCGATGTTGAGCATGCCCAGCACTTCGTCGACCCGGGCGGCGCGGTCGGCCTTGGGCCATTTGGCCACCTTGAGGGGCCATTCGACATTGGCCTCCACGGTCATGTGCGGCCACAGGGCATAGCTCTGGAAGACCAGGCCCGCATTGCGCGAGGCGCTGTCGCGCAGCGTGCCACCGGCGCCGCTCGAGACCACCTTGCCATCGAAGACGATCTCGCCTTCGCTGGGGTCCTCGAGCCCGGCCAGCATACGCAGCAGGGTGGACTTGCCGCACCCCGAGGGCCCCACCAGCACCAGGAACGAGCCGGAGGGAACGCTGATGCTGATGTCGTCCACGGCCCGAAAGCCACCGAATTGCTTGACCAGATTGCGGATGACGAGAGCGTCTTTCGGCTCCGTTTCAAACGATTGGGTCTTCAATTGCTTTTCCACTTCTGGACGTAATTTTGCAGGATGTGCACCGCAAGCGATGCCAAAAGGCAGATCACGAGAATGACCAGGGTGATCGCATTGGCGAATTGGGGGAAACCAAGGCCCGTATAGGTATAGGCCATCATCGAAAGGACCGGCGTCGTGGCGGTGAACAGCAGCACCACCAGCGACAGGTCGCGGACGATCTTGATGAAGACCAGGATGCCCCCGGCCAGCAGGCCCCTGATGGCCAGCGGGAAGATGATGTGGATCATCCGCGTCAGCGTATTCGCCCCGGTGAGCCTGGCGCTTTCCTCGATATCGGCGGAGACCTGGCTCAGCACCGAGCGCCCGGACTGGACGGCATAGGGCATGAGATTGGCGGTGGCCGCCAGAACCAGCAGCAGGAAGGTGCCGTACAGCGCGGGGAACGGCCCGATGGGCGCGCCATAGAGCGCGATATAGGCCGCCGCCAGCGCGATGCTGGGAATGAACAGCGGCACGAAGGCCAGCTGGCTCAATATATTGGACAGCAGGGTGCCCTTGTACTTGACGATGACATGGGCAAGACCCAGGCCCAGCACCATGGTGGTGATGGCCACGGTCACCCCGAGCTTGAGCGTGGTGCCCAGCGCCTCGAGGAACATGGGATTGCGGAAGATGCCCGCCTGCCCCTGCGCCATGCTGGAGCCGGCCTCCCCGATCCAGTAATGCAATGTCCAGTTGGAGAACAGGGCGCTGGTCTGGGGCGCGAAGCTCGATGCGAACAGCACGAGCACCGGCACGATGGTGGTGATGACGCCGATCAGCGTGGCGATGACGAAGAGCGGCCAGCGCCAGACGCCCAGGGAGAAGCGCTTGGTGCGCGAGCCCTTGCCGGTGACGGTGGTGAAGGCGCGCCGGCCCGAGACCATGCGGTCGGACACCCACAGCAGGGCGGCCGAAACCAGGATGAGCAGCAGCGCGATGACGAAACCGCGTTCGTTCTCGCCGGTCTGCACCATGCCGTAGAGGCGGGTGGAGAGCGTGTGCATGCGCACCGGGATGCCCAGAAGCGCGGGGGCGGCGAAATTGGAGACGCCGCCGGCAAAGGTGAGCATGGCCGCCGAAACCAGGGCCGGCGTCACCACCGGCAGGATGATGCCGAAAAAGATGCGGGGACGCCTGGCGCCGGTCATCTGCGCGGATTCGATGAGATCCGCGCCCACCGAGCTGAGCCCGGCGGCGATGATGGTATAGGCCAGCGAATAATAATGCGCGATGAGCACGATCAGCGTGGGGACGAGGCCCCAGGCCAGCCAGTCCGGCACATTCCAGCCCAGGCCCTGGATGAAGCCGAGCTGGCCGCCCAGCCGGCTGTTCTGGAACAAGGTGCCCCAGGCCAGCGCCGCCGCGAAGCTGGGGATCATGAAGGGCAGGATGGACATGACCCCGAGAAAGCGCCGATAGGGCACGTCTGTGAGGATGACCAGCCAGGCCAGGAAGCCCCCCAGCAGCAGGCAGCCGGTGGCGACGCCCGCCCCCAGGACCATGGTGTTGAGCAGCGGCCGCCACCACAGATTCTGCGAGAGGGGGCTGGCGATGATCGTCTTCCAGGCCGCGATCCCTTCCGGCGTCAGGGTCGCCAGGACGACCTTGAGCAGGGGCGCGAGGACCAGAATGCCCACGAGAAGAACGAGAATGAGCGGCAAGCCGTTATCGGCGCGAAACAGTTTCCTGTTTGCCCGCGAAAGCATCTGTAGCGATGTCATGACAAACCTGTCCATTGGACGGCGCGTTCCTGTGAACGCGCCGTCGGCTTATGACGGGATTATTGCAGCGCGATCACCAGATCGAGGATCTGGCCGCGCGCGGCGGCGGTCTTGGCCGGGTCGATCTGCCAGAGATTGACCTCTTCGAGGGGCAGCGCGGCCGGATCGTCGGCAATGGTGCGGCGGGCGGCATAGTCGCCCGGCACGGCGAAGGGCTCGAAGCCCGGCCCGCCCGTGGCCGAATCGTCGCCGAACATGAAGTCGATGACCAGCCGGGCGGCGGCGGGATTGGGCGCCTGGTCGGCGATGGCGAGCACGGCCGGGAACAGGATGCCGGACGCCGGATCGACGTCATTGGCGATCTGGAGCGCCCAGCCCTCCTTCTCATTATCGCGCATGCTGGAATAGGTCATGAAGCCGACCGCGGGATCGGTCGCGGTCTTGTCGCCCACCGAGGCGCGGACGGTGGAGCTGCTGGAGATCAGGATCAGGTCGTTCTCGAACAGGTCCTGGATGAACTGCTGGCCGGCGCCGTCCAGATGGCCCTCGACCTCGATGGGCTTGCCGAAGAACGCCTCGTAGGCGGCGGCCATCTCGTCGGAACGCAGGGAAATCTCGGTCAAGAGGTCGAGCACCTCGCCGCGCTGGGCGGGGTCTTCCATCAGCACCTTGCTGCGCCATTCGGGCGTGGTCAATTGCCAGAGATTGGTGATGGGCGAGCCATCGGGATAGGCCGCCTCGTTATACATCAGCGCCCGGGTGGACAGGCGATGGGTGGGCAGCGGCTCGGTCAGCTCGGGGGCGATCTGGCCCGCGACGCGCGGCGGCAGGTAGCTCACCAGCCGGCCGGCGGGCACCAATTCGCCGAAAACGGTGGGCGCTTCGGAGAGATAAAGCACGTCGACGGCGTGGATGCCCGCATTCTGCTCGGCCACGAGCCGGGCGATCTGGTTGGTCGAGTTGATGTCGAGCCCGACCAGGTCGATGCCGGGATATTTGGCCTCGAACGCGACCTCGATCTGGGCGATGCGGCTGGACAGCGACCAGACCGTCACCTGCCCTTCCTGCTTGGCGATCTCGTAGAGCTCATCGACGCTCATGCTGTCGAGATCCTGCGCCAGCGCCAGGGCCGGCGCGAAGGGGACGACGGAACACATCAACCCCGCGATTATCAGCTTCTTCATGGTTTCCTCCTCATTTCTCCTCGAAGTGCCGGAACACTTCGGATAGTTTTTCCAAGGCGCCGATCGCCTGTTTGTCATGGCGTCCCGCCATGGTTATCAACACGGCGTTGACCACCGCGAAGGGTACGGTCGGCGTCTGGAATTCGCTGCCCGACCGCCCGCGCGGCGCGGCCAGGATCAGATCGGCCCTCGGCTCCATGGACAGGCCCGAGAGATCCGAAATCAGGATGGTCCTGGCGCCGGCGGCGCGCGCATGCGTCATGAGCGGCCCATAGCCCTCCGGCTGCTTGCGGAAAGCCATGCCCAGCACCACGTCGCCGGCGCCCAGCGACACGATCCGCTCGGCGATATCGCGCCCGCGGCCCGACAGGCCGATCGTGGTCATGCCGAAGCGGTCGAGCCGGCGCTGCAGGAAGGAGAGGACCGACTGGGCATGCCCCTGGCCGAACAGGAACACCCGTTTGGCCTCGAAGATCATGTCGACGGTCTTGTCGATTTCTTCCTGGCTGATGGTCCGGGCCAGGTTTTCCAGCGCGGCGATCTCGGAGGCGATCAGGTCCTGCAGATAGCCCTTCTCACCCGCCAGTTCGATCGAGCGGCGCATGCGGTGGGCGGCGTCCTGGCCTTCCACCATCTCCTTCTGCAAGGCGGCGCGCAGCTGCGGATACCCCTTGTAGCCGAGCTTCTGGGCCAGCCGGGTCGCGGCGGCCTCATGCACGCTCAGCCGCTCGGCCAGTTGCGGCCCCGACAGGAACACCGTCTCGTGGCGCCGCTCCACCAGCGCATCGACGATCTTGCGCTCGGTCTCGGTGAGCTTGACGCTATCTTCTGCAATGCGGTCGATAAAACTCGTCATCAACAAACTTCCTTGCTGAATCATTCATATTTGCAAAATTTCTTGCTGTCAACGCCGGACCCGCTGGCGGCATAGGGCTGCGCCCCGCATGGGCAGGGCTATGCGGGGGTCCGGGTTGCGATCCTGTCGGGGTCGAAGCGCTGGGGAGACGGCCGGGGGGAGGGCCTTCCTCCGATCAGATCACGCCGTGTTCGGTGATGGCCGATGCGAATTTTTCGGGAGCCGCGAAGATGATGGGCTGCAGATGGCCGATCTTGGAGGAATCGATCACCAGGTGGTTTTCCCGGCACTGCATCATGACGGCCCGCTTTATTTCCGCTTCATAGACCTGATAGCAGCTCGCCCCCCGGTTGGGGTCGTAGCCGCCGGCGGAGAAGAAGGCGATGCTGATGCCCAGATTGCTCAGCACGCCGCTGTCGGAGCTGGCGATGAAGCAGTCCGACGCCGGATGATAGAGGCCGCCCAGCAGCAGCAGCCGGATGTCCTTGCGGTCCGCGATCCGCGTCGCGACGTTGAGCGAGCTGGTGACGACCGTGAGGTGGTAGTCGCCCGGTATGGCATCGACGAGATGCAACAGGGTCGTGCCCGAATCGATGAAGACGGTGGCGTTGGGCCTGAGCAGGCGCGCGGCCTGCCGGGCCGCCTCGGCCTTGGCGCCCGAGGGGGCGCCCGCTTCCGCCGCCAGGGTGTAGCTGCGCTGGGCGGGGGCGAGGAAAACATGGCCGCCCAGATTCATGAAATCCTGCGTGGCGGCGGCGATGTCGCGGCGCACCGTCATTTCCGAAACGTCGAGGAGCGTGGCGATGTCGCGAAGATGCAGCCGGCCGCGCTCCGTCAGAATCCGCTTGAGCTGCTCGATCCGAAGATCCCGTTTCGACGGCACGCGCCACTCCCCCGACCGCTTTACTGCCAACGCGCCCTGACGCGCGTTTCAGCCCAGCTCACTACGGCAAAACTCAGCAGCGAAACAAGTGTGGCGACCAGGCTGGTGCCCAGGGCGCGGTCCATGTCGAAATCGGCCTTGGCCCGCACGAAAAGATAGCCCAGCCCGCTGGTGCCCATGAGAAACTCGGCAAGCATGGCGGACAGAATGGCCCCGGGGACGGCGATCCGCAAGGCGACCATGACGCTGGGCACCGCGGCGGGCAGGGCCAGCAAGGTGAGCTGGCGCCAGCGCGACGCCCCGCCGACCCGCATCACATCGGCGCTGCCGGCCGGCAGGTGCCTGAGGCCCGCAGAGGTGAACACGAAGGCCGGAAAGAACGAAATGATGCCCACGATGATGATGACCGTGCGCATGTCATAGCCGAAAAAACGCGCCAGGATGGGAATGACGGTAACCACGGGAATGCTGGAGAACACCAGGCTCAACGGGGTCAGCATGCCCCCCAGAATGGGGGAATACCAGGCCAGGACGGCCAGCCCGGTGCCGAGCAGGACTCCGATCAGCATGCCGGCCGCGGCGACCAGAATGGTTTGCAGGCTGCTGGGA
>Ga0206119_100181_pt1 | contig 38686 bp, 36 predicted proteins | sample 3A50Ametagenome_FD_148608 | JGI IMG/M metagenome (GOLD analysis project Ga0206119, IMG submission 148608) | Enriched microbial communities from leaf-cutter ant dump, University of Wisconsin, Madison, United States - 3A50A | ecosystem: Environmental > Terrestrial > Nest > Insects nest > Nest dump...
GCAGTCGTGCTGACGCTCCTGACCATCGCCACGGAACTGATGACGCGGCGGCTGGCGGGCGCCACCCATACGGCCGTGGTGACCCGCAACGCGATTGCCGATTCCAATGCCCGCAACGCCGATATCCTGAAGGCGATGGGCTTTGCCCGCCGGGCCGTCGAACGGTTCGACCGCGCCAATGAGGACCACCTTCATCTCCAGACGCGCGCCAACGACATCACCGGCACGTTCGGCGCCATTTCGCGCGTCGTGCGGATGATCCTGCAATCGGCGGTGCTGGGGCTGGGCGCATACCTGACCATCCAGGGTCAGCTTTCCGCCGGCGCCATCATCGCCGCCTCCGTCGCCTCGGCACGGGCGCTGGCGCCGATCGATCTTGCCATCGGCAACTGGAAGAGCGTCGTTGCGGCGAGGGCGGCCTTCCAGCGGCTGCGCGAAACGGTGGTCGCCCTGCAGTCCGCGCCCGAACCGATGGACCTGCCGGCACCGGAACGCTCGCTGAAGGTCGAAGGCCTCACCGTCGCCGCACCGGGGTCGGGCCGGGTGCTGCTGAGCGACGTCAGCTTCGATCTCAGGGCCGGCCAGGCCCTCGGCGTCATCGGCTCCAGCGGCGGCGGCAAAACCACCCTCGCACGCGCACTGACCGGGATATGGCCGACACTGCGCGGCAGCGTGCGGCTGGACGATGCCGAGCTGACACAATGGGAAGACGCCCGGCTCGGCTCCTATATCGGCTATCTGCCGCAGGAGGTCTCGCTGCTCGACGCCACCATCGAGGAGAACATAGCCCGTCTCGACGAGGCCGCGGAGGCGCGGGCCATCGTCAAGGCGGCCGCGGCAGCGGGCGTCCATCCCATGATCGTGCGCCTGCCCGATGGCTACAAGACGGAACTGGGGCCGCTCGGGGTGTCGCTTTCCGGCGGCCAGCGCCAGCGCATCGGCCTTGCCCGCGCGCTTTACGGCGATCCCTTCCTCGTCGTGCTCGACGAGCCGAACTCCAACCTCGACAGCGAGGGCGAGGCGGCTCTCACCGCCGCCATCGAGGGCGTCAAGTGTCGCGGCGGCATCGTCGTCGTCATCGCGCACCGGCCGAGCGCGCTCGCTGCGGTCGACATGGTCGCGGTGGTGCAGAACGGGAAGATGACGGCCTTCGGGCCGAAGGAAGACGTGCTCGGCGCCGTCATCCAGGCAACGCCGCCCGCACCGGCCGCCGCTTCCGCAAGCCACATGAGAATGGAGCGCGCAGGTCTTGCGGCGCGGGTTTTGACATGATCATCGATATCAAGGCAACAAGGCAGGCACCCGCCGAGCCTGATCCTTCCAGACGCTATGTCCTGAAGGGAGCGGAGCTGAAATCCAGGACGCCCTTTGCGCTGGGCCTGATGCTGGCGGGGCTGGTCCTCTATCTCCGCTCCTTCTTCGAGAGCAGCGCCCGCCCGGCAGAGGAGGGGGAGGAGGATCGGAAGACTGAAAAGGAAGACGAGGGGTCGTCCACGGGCGCGGGCGTCGCGCAGGATCTCGTTCTGCCTGTCGATCACGCGCTTTCGTCCCCGGACGATTATCCGCAGGAACGCGACCTGCCGGCCGACGAGCGCTTCCTGAAGGAACTTGCCCGGCCGGAGAGCCTGCAGGCAGGTATCACCTTCGACATCGACGTCAAGGGATGGGTGGGCGCGAAATCGTTCGGCTTCGGGTCCCTTGCGGCCAACGACAATGCGTTCCCCGGATCGCTCTTCCACGCGCCTGCCACGGGGAGCAATCCCGGAGGCGGAAAGAGCCGGCCCGATATTCCCGGTGCGGGCTCAGCAGGGCCGGACGACGGCGAGACGGAGACCGACGCTCCCGGCGAGGACGGCGAGACGGAGCGGGCCAACCGCGCGCCGCGCGTCACGGGACCCGTCTATCTGCTGGATGTCACGGGCTGCGCCTCGCTGGTCATCGCTCTTTCCGATCTGCTGCGCAACGCCCAGGATCCGGATGGCGACGTGCTCTCCATACGCAACCTGACGATTTCCCACGGCACGCTGGTGCCGGCGAACGGATATTGGCTGTTCCAGGGCGGAGCGAAGCTCGAAGGGCAAGTGACGCTCAGCTATCAGATCACGGACGGTGACTTCTTCGTCGAGCAGGTCGCCTATTTCAACGTCCGGCGAAACGCCATCGAGGGATCGGACGGCAATGACATCATCCTCGGCACGGCCTGCGGCGACGATATCGCCGGCGCGGCCGGGGACGACAACATCGATGCGAGGGGCGGCGACGACGTCGTTGCCGGCGGGAACGGTAACGATCACATCGTGGCGGGGGACGGCGACGACATCGTCTTTGCCGGCAACGGCGATGATATCGTCTTCGGCGGTGCGGGTAACGACACGATTTCCGGCGGCGGCGGCGACGACCGGCTTTACGGGGATGCCGGGAACGACGTCCTCTTCGGCGACGCAGGAAACGACATGCTGTTCGGCGGCGCCGACGCCGACATCCTCGACGGGGGTGAAGGGGACGACCGCCTTTATGGCGGCGACGGCGACGATCTTCTGATCGACGGCCCCGGCCGTGACGTCAATTTCGGCGGTGACGGCGACGACCGGGTCGTGGCCGCACCCGACGGGGACGACGACATCCATGACGGCGGCGACGGCCACGATACGATAGACTATTCCCGCACCGCCTCCGGCGTGACCATCGACCTTGACGAAGGCCGCGCATCCGGCGTCGAAATCGGAAGCGACACGCTCTCTTCCTTCGAGGCCGCCATTGGCGGAAGCGGAAACGATCACATCACCGCGAGCACGCGGCACGCGACCGTCCTGACGGGCGGCGCGGGCGACGACGTCTTCCGGTTCCTGCCTCCGGCCCTGCCGGCGGAAGGTGCCGGGCCTCCTGTTGCGGCAAATCACATCATCCTCGATTTCGCCGTCGGCGACCGGATCCACATGTCGAAATATGACATCTTCGAACGGGTCCTCGACAGGCACGAAGACCAGTTCGAGGCGATCTACGGCGACGACTTCGAAGAGGACGACATTGCCATCCGCTACCGCCACGACCGGGTCGACGAACTGAGCCGGACGGTCATCGAGGCGGATTTCAATCGGGACGGCATCTGGGAAACGACCGTGACGATCGACGGGGCTCGCATGCTCGTCGTCATCGAGCAGGTTTGACGGGAGGCTTCAATGAGCAAGGAAAACAGCAATCCCTTTCGCATCGGTCCGCGGGTATTTGCCGGCACGACGCTCGGCTTCCTCCTGGTTGCCGGTGCGGGCGGCTGGGCGGCGACGATGCAATTGTCCGGTGCGGTCATCGCGCAAGGGCAGATCGCGGTGGACCAGCAGATAAAGGCCGTCCAGCATCGCGACGGCGGCATCGTCAGCGAGATCGCGGTGCGCGAGGGCGATCAGGTGAAGGAGGGGCAGGTTCTGCTTCGCCTCGACGACGCCCAGACGCGGGCCGAACTGTCCATCGTCAAGGCGCAGTTGCTTGAGCTCAGCGTCCGCAGGGCCCGCCTTCTGGCAGAGCGCGATCTGCTGGCGCATATCGAGTTTCCCGGCGATCTCGACATTCGCCACGCGGAAACGCGCCTGCTCGTTGCCGGCGAGCAGCGGCTGTTCGAGGGCAACCGCCTGAATCGGGAAAGCCGAAAGCAGCAGCTCGAACTCGGCACGGTGCAGGTCGGAAAGGAGATCGTCGGGCTGGAGGCCCAGCGAAGCTCCAAGGCCGACGAGATCGCCCTGGTGGAAGAGCAGCGGGCCAAACTCGAAAAGCTCACCCGTCAGCAATTGATCGAGCGCGCGCCGCTCTACGCGGCGAACCGGGATTTCGCAAGGCTCCAGGGAGAACAGGGGGAGATCGATGCCGCCATTGCCCGCGCGCGCAGCAAGGTGAACGAGATCCGCCTGCAGATCATCGCCATCGATGAGACGGCGCGCACGGAGGCACAGCGCGAACTGACGGCGGTGGAGACCAAGGTGTCCGAGCTTCAGGACAGGCAGATGGCGATATCCGACCGCCTGTCGCGCACCGAGATACGCGCACCGCTCGCCGGCACGGTCAACGAGCTCAACATCCACACGATCGGCGGTGTCATCACCCCGGCCGAAGTGCTGGTAACCATCGTTCCGGCGAATGCGCGGCTGAAGGTCGAGGTCATGCTGCAGCCGGCGGCCATCGACCAGGTCGAGCCCGGCAGCGCCGCGCGCCTGCGCCTTACGGCGCTGAACCAGCGGACGACGCCGGAGCTTTCCGGCCTGGTGTCCCATGTCTCGCCCGCCACCACGCGCGATACGGCCAGCGGCCAGCTCTTCTACAAGGGAGATGTCGAGATCGGCGAAGGGGAACTGGCCAAGATCGGCAAGAGCCGGCTCATTCCAGGCATGCCGGTGGAGGTTTACGTCACGACCAGCGAACGGACCGCGCTTTCCTACCTCGTCAAGCCGATCGTCGACCAGTTCAGCAAGGCGTTCCGCGAGCGCTGACCTCTTCAGTCCCCGGTGGCAAGGCTATTGGCGCCTGCCGCTTTGCGTGTATCCTGCCAAGGGGGAAATGGAACGGGTGCCGCCTGTCATGGAGGAGCACGAAAGGGAGAAGGGCTGGCTTTCGGGCCTGAACCTGTCGAGCCAGTTCCTGGCGGCGGCGGCAGTGGTGCTGTGCCTCTCGATGGCGGTGCTCGGAACCTGGATCAACCGGCAGATCACACGAAGCGTCCTTGCGGTCTCCGGTTCGGCCGGGGCCGCCTTTCTCGAGGCCTTCGTCGAACCGCTGGTCCAGGATATCGGTCCGGACGGCCGATTGCCGGCAGAAAGCCAGAAGGCACTTGATGCGCTGCTCTTCGACGACCAGCCGATCCGCAGGAGCATCATCTCCGTCAAGATATGGAGAGTCGATGGCACGGTGATCTACGTCAACGAGCCGAAGGACCTGATCGGCCGGAAATTCGTCTCGACGGATGTCGCCAGGGCCGCAGGCGGTGAGGTCATCGCCGAGTTCGACGACATGACGAGCGGGGAAAGCGCCCATGAACAGAAGCTCGGCCTCTCCACGATCGAAGTCTATGCGCCCTTGCACCGCAATACGACAGGGGAGGTGATCGCCGTCGGCGAGATCTACGAGAATGCAGAAATCCTCGACGCACAGCTCGAACTCGGCGTGATGCGGACCTGGATTGTCGTGTGCTTCACCACCCTGGTCATGCTCACGGTGCTTTACCTGATCGTTCGCCGGGGGAGCCGGCTGATATCGCGGCAGCGGGCCGAATTGCAGGCGCGTTTTCGGGATTCGCAGCAGTTGGCGGCGACGAACGAGGAGCTTCGCCTGAAGGCTGAGCGCGCCAGGCTGGACGCCAATGCCGCCAATGAAGAACTGATCGGGCGAATAGGCCTCGATCTTCATGACGGCCCGATACAGATCCTGAGCCTGTTGATGCTAAGGCTTGGCAGGCTCCGGAGCGGCGGACCGACGAAGGAAACGGCCGCCCATACCGCGGCAATCGAGGAGCTGACGGCGGGCGTCATCCATGAATTGCGTGTTCTTTCGGCGGGTCTGGTCTTGCCGGAGATCGGCGATCTCGGGGTCCGGGAGGCCATCAGGCTCGCCGCCGAACGCCATGAAAACCTGACCGGCACCCGGGTCGACGTCGAATTCGGCGATCTGCCGGAGCATGTCACGGGCGCCCTGAAGATCTGCATCTATCGCATCGTCCAGGAATCGCTGAACAACGCATTCAAGCATGCCGGCGGCGCCGGGCAGCGCGTCCACACCGAACTGAGGGGCGCCAATATCGGATTGCGGATATCGGATAGCGGCGGCCTCGCAGCGGAGCACAGGTCCCCTGCCGGCGATGGGTCCAGGCTTGGCCTGCGCGGCATCCAAAGCCGCGTCGAAACCTTCGGCGGCACTGTCGTCATTCGATCGGAGGCGGGCGGAACGGTGGTCGACGTCGAATTGCCCATCAGTAAGCTTGCGCAGATCGAGGCCGGCCTCAAGCCCGTGCCCGCGCCCTGAACGCGGTGGAAACCCTTCAATTGAGAAGGCCGCTGCCCTTTCGGCCGCTCGCCTTCTCGGCGGTGAAACCGCCAAGCTCCTGCGCGGCCAGCACGACCTCGACCCGGTTGCGGGCATGCAGCTTCTGCATCAGCAGGGTCATATAGTGCTTGACCGTTTTCTCGCTGATCTGGAGACGGTGGGCAATCTCCTTGTTCGTCCTGCCGAGCAGGAGAAGCCGGACGATCTGGTCCTCGCGAACGCTCAACCTGACCGCCTGCGACGCGGACCGGGGCATTGCCGACGTACGAAGCGCCGAAATCACCTTGCCGGCAAAGCTCGGCGTGATGAACGTCTCGCCGGAAAGCACCGTTTCGATCGCCTGCATCAGTTCTTCGTCCGTGCTGCCCTTCAGCACATAGCCGATGGCCCCCGCCTCGAAGGCCCTCACCGCATGGTCGATCCCGGCGGAGGCGGTGAAGACGATGACCTTGGTCCGGGGCGCGACTTCACGGCTGCGATGGATCGCCGCAAAGACATCCCCCGGCATGTTCAGGTCGAGCAACAGTATATCGGGATGCATCGTCGTCGAGACCTCGACGACATCGGAAGCGCAACGCCCCGTGCCGAGCACCTTGAACCCCGGCATCTCAGAAAAGATATGCGCCAGCCCGCCCAGCAGCACCGGGTGATCATCGACAAACGCTATGGAGACGACTGCCATACACGAAGCTCCCCCTTGCAGGTATAGATTGTAGGCCCAGTGCAGAACGGCGTAAATCGATAAGTTAACACATGGTAAATTAAAGTCACTGCATCTGAATGACGCCCGCCGATGCCCTGACATTCCCGGATCAAAAGCAGTAGGCATTCCGATCAAAGAAACCTTGCCTTGCGATAACCGATCAGCGTTACGCACCGCCCCAACCACCGATCGACAGCGTAGCGCCGAGCTTTTTGATTTGTAGTTATGGTCACGGCTGCATTTTCCCAAGGCAGATGCTCACCCATTTGAAACATGTGCTTATAAGAACTTATATCTGTTAGCTAATAGCGTTGCATTCCTCCAACTCTTTTGCTAAGGCCGCATCGAAATGCAGGTCTGCGCAGAGCGATGCACGCGTAGGAACATTGGGGCGTAGCCAAGCGGTAAGGCAGCGGTTTTTGGTACCGCCATTCCCAGGTTCGAATCCTGGCGCCTGAGCCTCGTCAGCAACGTCGTTGCCCGACCTGTAGCAGAAGACGCAGCGCAATCTCCACGCACAATGCTTTCCCTGTATATTAGGGCGGGCGCTTGCGAGTTCGCACATGAAAATGTTACGGGGATGCTTGATGAGGGAAGACACGTATGCACCGCACTAAGCAGTTCATACATCGGAAAGACGATTGGAAATGGACGTCCGCATCTATGCGATCAATCTCGACCGCTCGGTTGATCGCTGGGACACTTTATCGGTCAGGGCGAAGTTCCTCGCCCTTCCTCTTGTGCGGGTTTCCGGCGTCGACGGAGCAAAGACGCCACCAACAGAGCGTATCGACTGCGACGCCGATGCTTTTGCCCACAATAATGGTCGCACCATCTTGCCTGGCGAGTATGGCTGTTATCGCAGCCATCTAAGAGCGCTCTCCGTTTTTCTCGACACTGGCGATCCAGCGGGTGTGATCGTTGAAGACGACATCGAGCTTTCTGCAGATCTCATCGTTCGCGCCAGCGCTGCTGTCGAAGCTCTTCCGAATGCGGACGTGATCAAACTTTTCAACCATCGTATCGTCGGGTTCAGGCGCGTTACCCTTTCACCGACCGGCGACGAGATCGGCCGCGCGGCACATGGCCCTCAAGGCTCTGCCGCATGCTACATCGTCACGCGGAAAGGCGCGGAGAGACTGCTCACAGCCTTGAAAATCATGAGCTACCCTTGGGATATAGCGCTGGAGAGAGGTTGGGCTTCCGGAGCGCAGATCTACACCACGCGCCGACCTGTGGCCTCGCCAACACGCGATAGCACGACGATTGCAACGCGTTCGGTCTATCGGGCGTCGAAGTTTCCTTGGTGGAAGCGGCTAAGAACGTATGGCATCCGTGTCATCGAAACTGTGCACAGGATCGCATATGCGTGCCTTGGCTAATTTTCGGGCAGTATCGGGCGCGCAGATGCGTGTTTTCCTGTTCGCGACGTTGTGGGCTCTCATGGCCTCCGCAATGCTGGTCGAAAGCGATGTCTACCGATACGTCACAGTCGTCCTTGTTATTTTTGCCGTTGTTGGACGAGGAGCAGACGTCAAGCGGGTCTCCCGCGATTGGCTTGCGATCGCCTGCTATGTCTGGTCCATCTACGTCGCTGTTCGGTTCTTGTTTGGTGTTTTGGCTTCGGGGGAGAAGGGCACCTCCGAATGGCTCTATGTCTTTCCGGTCTTCTTTCCCTTTGCGGGCGTCGCCCTATACGCGACACGACGTTCTATTGTCCCAGCGGTAGCTCTTCTCCTCATCTGTGGCTTCGCCGGCCTTCTCTTCACGCTGGATTTTTCTTTGATCTTCGCGGGAGAACGGGCAGCTCCTCTTTTCCATCATAATCCTATTCATGCCGGGATCGGGGCCGGCATGCTTTTTTTATCCGCTCTCTTCGCGATGCTTCATGCTGCGGAAACTGGCCGCCTGACGGGCCTGTACAGGTGGCCTCAGCTAGCACTTGGGGGCGTAACCGTGGCTCTCAGCCTTGTTGGCATGCTGGGCTCGCAGTCGAAAGGGGCGTGGCTGGCACTTGCCATGACAGTCATCTTCATGAGCATCTTGATGCTGTTACACTATGCTGGCAGATGGCGATTGCTTCTATTGGGAAGCTTGCTGCTGATTACAATTGCCATCGTGACCTTTGCCACCCCCTATGTGGAGAAAGTTGCGGGAACGACAATGGGCGCAGCAGAGAGGCTTACTGACGACACCTTCAACGCGCGCGGGACGCTCGCTGCAGTACAGAGGTCGATTGCCGATCCGACAACACCAGCATCGATGCGCGAACGTCTCAAGTTGTGGTCAAACGCAAGAGAATTAATAGAGGAAGCCCCGTGGATCGGCTGGGGCAATGCGTGGCTCGTTCAGTGGCAAAAGACAACCTATTCGGATGTCGGTTACAACCTGATGCACAATGGCTACCTTGAAATCATGGTCCGCCACGGGCTTCTTGGTATCACGTTCCTGCTCGTCTTCGTCATCGTGGCAGCACATAGCGTGAACGATGCCCGTCGTCGCGGCTTGATTTCCTCAAGCCTCGCCGTCTATCTCTATAGCATCAGCTTCTTCTTTTTTTGCACAATTACCACGAATTCCAACAATCGGCTGGCGATCGGGGAATCCTTCTTTATCCTCACGGCCGCAGCGGTGTTTGCCATCAGGCTTGCCGTGAAAAAGGTGCACGATCAAGCCTAACAGGATGCTCCGATCGGGTATGTATCAAGGATTGTTGCCCCAAGGTATTCCATATTGTGCACCTATCAACGACGCCGAGCATGTCGTCAGCCCCCGTTATTTCGGCTTCGGTCTGACTAAAAGTGGATGCGTCGTCGTCCGGCAATCCTCGATCGCCACCGAACAGGGAAGAGAATAGGCGACTAGCCAGATCTCACCTTTGCATGTGTCGACACGTAATCCAGGCGGCTCACCTTCACAAGACAAAAGCCTTCAAGACAGTGAAAAGACACAATGATATCCCGCTTGCAAAAGCCATCGCTTGTCGGTGAACGCACGAGCTAATGGAGCCAGCCTTTGAAAATCACATTGATCGCGCCGGGCGCATTGCCGTGCAAAGGCTACGGCGGCACGGAGCGACAAGTCGAATGGCTGGCGGGGGAACTGATGCGTCTCGGTCACGAGGTCATCGCCGGCCAGGTCAAGGGACCCGCACCCTTTGAACTACGACAGGCATCGGGGGACACGCGGATACGACAGGCTATCCCTGCGGACACGCAGATCGTCCATTTCCATGGCGCCTATCTTGATATCGAGCAGCCAACCCTCAACACCATGCACACGATGGGCCAAAGCCTTGCCGGCGACGGGCGCAACTGGAGCTTCGTCAGCGCCAGCCATGCCCGCAATCATGGCCGGCAAACCTTCGTTTACAACGGCTTTCCGGTGGAGACCTATAAACTCGCACCCCGCAAGGGCGATCGGCTGCTTTTTTGGCAGGCATCGCCCGCGCCAACAAGAACCTCAATTACGCCGTGGATCTTGCACGCAAGTACGACTTCGATCTCGATATCGCGGGCGGGGCGCGCTGGAAGCTGTTGACCCGCGGCCAGGTGCGCCGCGACCTTGTCTTCTTCAAGAGCCTATCGCCGCGTTACCGCTTTCACGGGATCGTCGATGGTCCCGAGAAACTGACCCTACTGGGCGAAGCCCGCGCTTTCCTCAACCCCATCGCCTGGGAAGAACCCTTCGGCATGGCGCCGGTGGAAGCCATGCTGTGTGGCACGCCGGTGCTTGCCACGCCCCGCGGTGCGATGCCTGAGATCATCACGCCCGAAACCGGCGGGCTTTTCGAGACCGACGACCAGTTTGCCGCCGCGCTTGAAGCGACATCCTCCCTTTCGCCGGCAGAATGCCGGAACGCCGCTGCGGCACAATTCTCCATTACGAGAACGGCGTTCGGTTATCTCGATCTCTATGCACGCATTCTCGATGGGGAACGTTTGCCGTGATGAGTTGAATAGTCTTCTTGGAAGGGGCGGGGAAGAACACGGCTCGTTGTATCAGGAATACTATATTCCGAGATGGCGCACATCGTGGCTTCCCAGATGGACAGCGCCCATGCAACCAGCTACTCGAAGCACGTTCCAGCGCTGCGTGCCGTGAGCCGGCGATCAGCCGGCCTTGTTCAGGAAAAAGATGGACGCGGAAAAGCGGCCACAGACGGACTTTTAAATGAAACGGCCCTTCGACCGCACCGGCAAGACACTGAATAGACTCTGGTATTACGCATCCGGCGCACTTCGCCATGCAACGCCCGCCGTGGCTTTCAGCCGGTACCGCGAGGACATCCTTCTCGCGGTCGACAGTTCGAAAGAACGTGAAGAACTATTGGCGAGGGCCAACTACTACAACCAGCTGGCGCGCGATATGGCGCACTTGAACGCTGATGAAAGCGAACGGTCACACCTCTCGGTAATCGGTGCGGAGGCATTCAGCTATGACAAGGAATCGGTACTACGTCGAACCGCCGGTCGAGCGACCTGTCGACGACGACGGAGGGCCTACCGCCGTAGGTGCCGGAACGGCGTTTATAACCAATCTGTGTTCTAATGCCGACAAGGCGGTTCAGCCTCGCCGTCCTCGACAAGCAACAACCACGCGAGTTGCCTGCAAGTTCCATAAGATAGATTACGCGATTTTTGTATGTAGAGGCTATTTAGTAATGCGACAGTTGGGCCAGTTAGAGATGCGACAGTCTCGCCTCTCGACGGACTGGTCAATACCAACGTTGGGAGCAAGGATGACGACCCTCAGCCTGGTCGAGACCATGAGCGGTCGGAGTCGTCATGTCCTGTTTGATCACCATGTCGCAGAAAGAATTGCATCGCCTCGAAGTCATCCAGCTGAACATCGACATCATCTGCGCCAACACCCCCGCAGGCCAAGGGCCGGGTGGAACGTGCCAACCAGACGTTGCAGGATCGGTTGGTCAAGGAGATGCGGCTTCGCGGCATCGACACGATTGAGGAAGCCAACGCCTATGTGCCTGAGTTCATTTCGGATTTCAACGCGCGTTTCGGCAAACAACCGCGTAACCCGAAGAACATGCACCGGCCGTTGGCCGATCACGAGAACCTTGATAGCGCCATGTGCCGCAAGGAAGTCCGCACGCTGTCGCAGGCTTTGACGCTACGCTACGACAAGGTGCTGTTCATTCTCGATCCGACCGACGTTTCCAGGTCCTTGGCCGGCCAAAAGGTGATCGTTTGCGACTATCCCGACGGGCGGCTTGAGATCATGCACGAGAGCTTCGCCCTGCCCTACAGAACCTTTGACACGTTGCGTTCGGTACATCGCGCTGAGGTCGTCGACAACAAGAGGTTGGACGACATGCTGTCGGTTGTCGGAGAACTGCAGGCCGGGCGCGAGCAGCAGCGCAGCAGGAGTGGTCCCCGACGCACCGGCCAGACCGATCATATGTTCGGCATTCGCGATGGCAGCACCGCCAACGGCTATCAGAAGCGGGGACGCAAGCCGAGAACGGATTATATGAACGATCCGACCGTGATTGCGCGGCGAGAGCAAGCGTTATTGAGGCAGCCAGCGTCGGAATAAGGATCGTCAGTGCACGCCGATGTCGCTCTGCGAATCTGATTCCAATTGCAGGCAGGCGGACCAAAGCGGTGTCTTGTGGAAGGATCCGTCCTGGAGGACGGTAAGCCCTTCTCGTGCCTCATAGAGCAAGCCGAGCCAGCATAAGCGTCGAAAGACGCCGTATTGGAGATCGGATTTCAGCTCCCAGGCTTCCAGGGTCATTTCGGTGTCCGACAGAGGCGCGAAGTCTGGATATAGGATCTTCACAACCTGCAATGGCGTGCACCCTTCTCTGGCCTTGATATTGAGAAGACTAAGGAACATGCGCCAACCGCGCCCGGACCTCTTCCTCTCGTTCGGTGTCGTGGACATACGAGTAGAGGTAATCCGTGGCGATCAGATCGAAGAAGGCGTTCGGGTTCGCCAGAAACTCGCGGCCGCGTTTGGTTGGCAGCAGTACATCTTTTTTCCGGCGAAGCAGCTTCAGATGACGGGCCATATCGCGCACCACCCATAGCGGCGGCATGTCGCTTTCGTTCAGCACCTTATTCATGCTGTAGAGGTCTTTGGCTGTGAAGTCGGGCCAGAGGAAGTTTACAGCGGCCCAATGCACGAACTTGCGGTTCATGGCGCCGGTCGCCGTCAATCCTATGCCACCCTCACCGTCAGCATAGGCAACGGACAGAAGCATGCCGCGAACAAGTGGTGACAGTGCGGCGACATCGACGTCACCTTGCAACTTGATTTCCGGAAGCATCGTGCAGCTTTGATCCCTACCCGCTCAATTCAGATGAAAGCGAGTATCAGCCGGCGACTGAACAATTGCTACTGAGAAAGCTAAAGCCGAAAGGGTGCTCCTTCACCCGCCCCCGCTCCTCCCTCGCAACCCGGCCCAGCCGGTCGGATCGGGGGCTGATCGGCAGAGCCAGTGTCGCGTTTCTAACTGGCTGGCGATGTCGCAGCCCTATTCAGCTTTGACATCGTGGTCCGCATGGGTGGGTTCAAGTTTGAAGCGCGGCTTGCGAATGATACCAATGGGTTATCAGCCGCAAGGACGCTGCCATGAAACGCACCTACTCCCACATAGACCTGAACGAACGCCGCGGGATCGCCTGATGGTGTCACGCCGGCTTGAGCATTGACATCATCGCGGAGAAACTTGGACGTCATCGCTCGACGATTTTCCGTGAGGTCCGGCGTAACGTCTACATCGACAAGGAGTGGCCGGAACTGAGCCGCTATCATTGCGTGACCGCGCATGACATGGCCTGCGAGCGCCGGACCAAGCTCAGGAAGCTTGTGCGCTTCTCGCATGTCCGCCAGTCTGTCATCGAGCGGATCATGCATGGCTGGTCGCCGCAGCAGATCGCCGGCCGGATGCGGCTGGAGCGCCATCTGATTTCCGTCAGCCATGAGACGATCTACAAGTTCGCTATTCGGCGGACGAACACGCCATCAAGCTCTGGAGACACCTGCTGGAACATCGTGCACGACGCCGGCCGTGCCATGCCAGACGCCGGCATGGCCAGCGCTTCAGCCCGGATCTCGACATCCTGCGCCGCCCGGATGTCGTCGCCGACCGCAAGCAGTTCGGACACTGGGAATGCGACCTCATCCAGTTTCGCCAAAAGTTCGGCAAGGCGAACGTGACGTCGCTGGTCGAACGCGTCAGCCGCTTCACCGTTCTCCTGCGCAACAACGACCGCCAGTCCCGGCCGATCATGGCGCGGCTCATCGGCGTGCTGCAGGCCCTGCCCCATCGTGCACGCCGCTCCATCACCTTCGACCGCGGGACCGAGTTTACCGACTGGCCATACCTGCAAGCCGGCATCGGCTCCGCGACCTGGTTCTGCGATCCGCAATCACCCTGGCAGAAAGGCACGGTCGAGAACACGAATGGTCGGGCCAGGAAATGGCTTTCGAGAGATATCGATCCGCTCTTGATCACCGACCATGACCTCAAGGAGATCTGCGATCGATTGAATACGACACCGCGCAAGTGCCTCGGCTACAAGACGCCGGCCGAAGTCTTCCGCCAGAAGCTGCTCGCGCAGATGCGGTCGGGAGGATAGGATCACCAAGCCCGCAAGTCGCTCCTCGGCTTGAACTCACAATTGGTCTTGAGAGGAATAGCCTACCTCCATTGTGAGGCGCCGTTCGCATACCCTCTTCAAGGACGCAGTTGCCTCAATCGCATTTCAAGGAGCACAAGAACCGCTCGGAGAACAGGAAGTTCGTGTCGATCCGTTGATGCGGTACGAGCCCCGCATCGGCGATCTCTCCGCGTGCCAACAGCAGCAGCAATGTTGCGGCGTAGCCGGCGGCGACGGTTGTCAGGGCGTTGAAGGGGGCGATTTTCGGGTTCGGGACGAAACGATGGGAGATCGTGCGTTCCGCCATCTGGCTGTTGCGCTCGCCGCGGGCCGTTACCACCAGCAGCAGAAGGTCGTCCTGAATGACGGGCAGACCGTTGAGAAGGAGGCTCCTGAGCATATCGCGCCGGCCGCGCAGGCCGAGGTCGTCGAGCAGGAACCGCATGTATTCCAGGTGCCCCGGATACCTTAGCGTCTTGAAGACGACGTTTCGCGGGGCGGCGGCGGTCAGGGCTTCGAGGTCCTCCAGCCCGCCGGCCGTGGTGAAGCATTCGTAGCCCACACCGTCCATGACGATGCGCTCGTAGGCCTCCAGGGGCTCGATCATCACCTGCCGGCCGTCGCGTATGGCGGCGCATGGCCGCGTGTACTCGTCGATCAGGCCGTCGACATTCCAGATCTGGCCATAACCAAGCCGGTTCGTCGGAAAGCGCGGGATCGAGCCGACCCGTATCGTCAGATCGGTGATCGGCGAGAATTCGTGCACCAGTCCGCACGCAACATTGTCGATGATGCCGGGCGAGACGCCGCAGCCGCTGAACACCGCCCGCTCGCGCGAAAGTTCGCGCAGGCGCGATTGCGCATGGGCCTTGGCCGGGGAAAAATCGAGGAAATGCGTCCCGGCCGCGCCGGCAGCCGCGGCCACCTGATCGAGCGCGGCTTCGGGAACGGCCGCGACCGTCACATCCGCCTTCGCCAGCATCGCCGGCAGGTCCTCGCGGTGGCGCAGCAGATGGGCGCGGATCGGCAATTGCCTTTGATCGAACCTGTCGAGGGCATCCTCGGACGGGTCGATCACGTCGACGGTAAACTCGTCCTGGCCCGCAAGCAGGGCGGCAAGAGCGGTCCCCAGCCTGCCGGCGCCGACGATCGAAATGCGCAGCCTCGCCATCGCCTTATCCGTGGAACCGGGCGACAAAACCCTGCAGACGCGGATTTTGCGGATTGAGGATCACCTGGTCGGGAGATCCCTCCTCGGCAATCACCCCCTGATCGAGGAACAGCACCCGGTTGGCGACATCGGCCGCGAATGCCATTTCATGGGTCACGATGGCCATCGTCATGCCGTCTTCCGCGAGCTTGCGGATGACGGCAAGCACCTCTCCCACCAGTTCCGGATCGAGCGCACTCGTCACCTCGTCGAGCAGCAGGGCTTCCGGCTGCATCGCAAGCGCACGGGCGATGGCCACACGCTGCTTCTGGCCGCCGGAAAGGTGATTGGGATAAGCGGCATGCTTTTCCGACAACCCCACCTGCCCCAGGAGATGCATCGCGCGTTCCTCGGCTTCCTTCCTCGGCGTCTTGCAGACGGTGATCGGCCCTTCCGTCACATTCTGCAGCACCGTCTTGTGGGGGAAGAGATTGAAGTGCTGGAACACCATGCCGACATGGCGGCGCAGCGTGCCGATGCCGATCTGCTCCCCCTTGTCGCGAAATCCGGGATGCACCTCTTTCTGGCGAAAGCGCAAGGTGCCGCCGGTCGGCGTCTCGAGCATGTTCAGGCAGCGGATGAACGTCGACTTGCCGGAACCGGAAGGGCCTATCAAGGCCACGACTTCGCCGCGATCGAGGCTGAGGTCGAGCCCTTTGAGTACCTCATGGGCGCCGTAGCTCTTGCGCAGGCCGACGGTTTCGAGAATCGGTGCATTCGTGTGGATGGCCATGGTCGCGTTTCCTCTTTTCCGCCTTCAGTCGCTTACCCGGAGCCGACGCTCGATCCAGTCTGCGGCCTGGGTGAGCGGCAGGAGCATGGCGATGTAGAGACCGGCCATCACGGTGTAGGATTCGAGCGGGCGATAGGTCTGCCCGTTCACGACCGCCGCCATGTAGGCGAGGTCGGCGACCGAGATGACCGAGACCAGCGAGGTGTTCTTGAACTGGATGACGGACTGGTTGATGAACGAAGGCAGCATGCGCTTCAGGGCCTGCGGCAGGACGATCCTCGTCATCGATTGCCATGGGCTCATGCCGATTGCCGCCGCCGCTTCCCGCTGGCCGCGATCGATGGAGACGATCCCGCCGCGGAAGATTTCCGCATAGAAGGCTCCGACATAGAGCGAGAGCGTCAGCATCCCCGCCACGCGGTTGTCGATCGACCCGCCGACCAGCAAGGGAAAGGCGTAGTAGAACCAGAGCAGTTGCACCAGAAGCGGGGTGCAGCGGAATACCTCCTGATACACGCGGGCGATGATATTCAGGACCGTCCAGCCCGAAAGCCGAGCCGCGCAGGTCAGGAAGCCGATGAGAATGCCTGCGACGATCGAGCCGACCGTGTAGACGATGCTGATCCAAAGCCCCCAGAGGAACAGATCCCAGAAAGGCCAGATGGATTGGAAATCCCAGTGGTAGGTCATTCGGCCTCCCCGGAATGAAAGAACGGTCCGACGGCAATCGTGGCATTCGCGCCTATGCTGTTCATGTCGCTCATCTTGTTCCCCTGTTTTCTCCGGCCTGCCCAAGACAAAGGCATGAACCGGTTTTCTCTCAGTGTGTTATGAGGGCCGGCACCGGGCAATGCAAAGCTCGTTGCCGGCGTTAGCGCATTTCTTGGAAGGTGCTTGCCGCCGAGCCGAAACGGTTGAGGATCGCAGCGAGCCTTTCGCGATTGGCGTCGGAAACGGGCACCAGCGGAAGGCGCATTTCCGGCCCCGCGAGATTGGAAAGCGCCAGCGCCGCTTTCACCGGACCGGGATTGGACTCGATGAACATGCCTTCGGTCAGTTCGGCGATCATCTCGTGCAGCAGCAAGGCGCGCGCGGTATCGCCCGCACGGAACGCATCGACGAGCTGGACCATTTCGCACGGGGCGATATTGGCAACCACGCTGGTCACGCCCGCGGCGCCGACGGAAAGGAAGGGGAGCGTCAGGCCGTCATCGCCGGAATGGACGATCAGGCTGTCGCCGCAGGCCTGGCGCAGCTGCGTCACGCGCGCGGAGGAACCGCCCGCCTCCTTGATGGCGACGATGTTGGAATGACGCTGCATCAGCGTTGCGCAGGTTTCCGGCGCGATCTCGACGCCGCAGCGGCCGGGCACGGAATAGAGCATGATCGGCAGGGCGGTCGCGCCGGCCGCCGCGCTGTAGTGGGCGATCAGGCCGGCCTGTGTGGGCTTGTTGTAGTAGGGCGTGACCAGCAGCAGCGCATCCGCCCCTGCCCGCTCGGCGGCCCTCACCTTTTCGAGGGTCTTTCGTGTATCGTTGGCGCCGGCGCCGGCCATGACCAGGACACGCCCGGCCGAAAGCCGGACCGTCCTGGCAATCAGCGCATCCGCCTCCTCGTCGGAAAGGGTTGCGGCCTCGCCGGTCGTGCCCACCGGCACGAGCCCCGCAACGCCGGCGGCGATCTGGCGTTCGACCAGCCTGTCGAACGCGGCATAGTCCACGGCGCCATCCTTGAAGGGCGTGACGAGTGCGGTGAAGACACCCTGGAAGCGTGCGGCAATATCTGTCATCGAGCTATCCTTTCCATGTTTCAATCGGTGAGGCAGTCGGAAAGACTGTAGAGACCTGCGCCCGGGGCCTGCGACACCAGCCATTGGGCGGCGGCAAGCGCCCCTTCGGCATAGGCTGCCAGCGTATGGACGCGATATGTGAAGGAGACCTGCGCCGAACCCATCTCGAAGCGCACCTCATTGATGCCGACGGTGCCGCCTTCACGATGGACGGCAATGGCGGGCTCGGGCGCCGCGAAACCCATGGCGCGGGTGCGCGCTTCATAGAGCTGGCGGGCGAGAAGCCGGGACGTTCCCGAGGGCTCGGCCTTCTTGCGAAGATGATAGGTCTCCGCGACGGAGGGCTCGCCGGCGGGCATCCGCCGGGCAAATTCCAGCGCCGCCAGCCGGAAGGCTTCGAAGCCGTGCGCGAAATTCGCGCTGACGAGCATCGGCCGGTGGCGGGCGAACCCGGCTATCCGCCGTTCCTCCTCCGGCGAAAATCCCGTGGTGCCGATGATCACGGGAATCGGCTTTGTGCCGATCTCCTCCTGCAATGCCAGGCTCGCCGCGGGTGTCGAGAAATCGATCATCACATCGCAATGGCTGTTCATGGCGGCTTGCGGCGCGCGGTATTCTATGCCGCCGCCGTTCACCGGCAACCCGACCAGCCGTGACGACGGCGAAACCAGCGCTGCCGCCAGTTCCAGCCCCGGATTGGCAAGAACGAGTTCCACGAGCCGGGTTCCAACGCGCCCCGATGCGCCGACGATGCCGATACGCATGGCAGCCTCTCAATCGATCACGACTTTGGGTTCGGACATTTCGCGAAGCGCGATGCGAACCCCCTCGCGCCCGAGGCCGGAGCGCTTGACGCCGCCGAAGGGCACATGTTCGGCACGGAAGTCCGGTCCCTCGTTGATCATCACCCCGCCGACGACGAGATCGCGCGAGAACATCCTGATGAGGGCATGATCATTGGTGAAGACACCGGCCTGCAGGCCATAGGAGGTCGCGTTGACCTCGGCGATCGCCTCCCCCGCATCGGCAAAGGTGCGGATGGCGATGACCGGGCCGAACGTTTCCTCGGCGATCACCGGCGCGTCCACGGAAACGCCGCTTATCACGGTCGGCGCGAAGACCGTGCCGTTGCGAGTGCCGCCATGCAGCAACCGCGCCCCGCCACCAACCGTCGCCCTCACCCGCTCCTCGACAACGCGGGCGGCCGCTTCGTCGATCACCGTTCCCATATCCGTATCGTCGCTTGACGGATCGCCGAATTCGACGGCATCCACCGCGGCCAGCAGCTTTTCGGTAAAGACCCGCTCGATATCCCTGTGCAGATAGAGCTTCTTGACGGCGGCGCAGCTCTGGCCGGCGATCTCGAAGCGATGGCCGATCGCCGTGGCGACCGCGCGGTCGAGATCGGCGTCCGGCAATACGAACAACGGATCGTTTCCACCGAGTTCCATCAGGCAACGCACCAGACCGCTGGCATTCTTGAGCGCCAGGCCGGCAGCCGGGCCGCCGGTGAAGGACAGGAGATCGATCGGCGAGCGCGCAAGCGAAAGGGCGACATCCGCACCGCCATGGACGATCTGGAACAGCGCCGGCGGCCAACCGGCCTTCAGCGCCAGCTCCCTCAGCCGGGCGGCCGCAAGCGGCGCCTTGGGCGAAGGTTTCGCCACGACCGCGTTGCCGGCGGCAATGGCAGGCCCGAGTTTGTGGCAAAGCAGGTTCAACGGATAGTTGAACGGCGTGACGGCGCCGACGACGCCGACGGGCTCGTAGGTGATCGTCGCCAGGCGGTCGGCCCCGCCCTCGACGATGGCGCAATGCAGCGCCTCGCCATCGAGGAACGTCCCGGCATCACCGGAAAGCCGGAGGGTGTTCTGGGCACGGCGAACCTCGTTGCGCGCTTCGCGGATCGTCTTGCCCATCTCGTGGGAGATGATGCGCGCCATGGTCTCCGCATCGCTTGAGATCTCGTCGGCAAGCGCATTGAGCATCGCGCGGCGCACAGCCGGGGTCGAGCGGCGGAACTCCCATTGCGCGGCCTTGGCCCTGAGCACGGCGTCGGCGACATCGGCCGCTGTGCTTTCGGCAACCTCGCCGACCACGGCGCCGTCGAAGGGATTGTGGACGATGACGGTCTGCACGGAGGAAACGGCAGCGGTTTGAATCCTGGGCATGGAAGGCCTCATTCCTGTTTGCTTGTGTCGTCGGAGGCGCACACCAGCGCGCCGATGGGGACCGGGCGGATCGGCCAGCGGCGCCCCGTGAGATCGACGGCCGAGGGGGCCGGCGCGTCCTGCCGCAGCTCCGCCATCAACCGGGCCGTGTTTTCGGCGCAGAAGCGGCCCTGGCAGGCCCCCATCGCAAAGCGCCCGTTATGCTTGACCTCTCGCCCCGAAAGCGGATCCTCTTTCCCGCACAGGGCCTTCAGATCGCCCACGGTGCGGTTCTCGCAGCGGCAGAGCACGGTGTCGTCCGTCAGGCCGGAAAGAAGCGGACGGGCGGAAACAGGCGCAAAAAGCTTTGAAAGCAGGCCTTGCGCGTTGCGCTCGCGCCGCAACGCGGCAGTAGTGCCGACCTCTTCCCTTTGCTGCAGAAGCCGGATGACCGAAAGGGCGGCCCGCCGGCCATCCGCCTCCGCCGCCACGGCCCCCAGGGCCTCGCGGCAGTCGCCGGCCGTCACGACGACAGGGGAAGTCCCCGGCGGCGGCGAAAGACCGAAATCGTTGGGACGGATGCCGTCGTGCAATCCGATGCGATCGACCGCGACGCGGCGCTCCGTGCCGGTATAATCGTGCAACGTAGCAACCAGGCCGTCCGCCCCGGCCTCGATCCCGGCCACGGTCGTCGCTCGCAGCCAGGGAATGCCGCGAAGCCAGACATCCTTCAGATAGAACAGGGCCTCGGCGAGAAGGGTCGGATAGGCCAGCAGCCCGACACCCGCTAGCGGGTGGCGGAACGGATCGCCCGCCTCCACCACCGCGACCGGAGCATTGCCGAGCCGGGCCATCTGCGCGGCGACGGCAATGAGCAAGGGGCCGCTCCCGGCCAGCAGGATTCGCCCCTCGGGCGCCCGGCCCGTTTCCTTCATCATGATCTGCAGGCCGCCCACCGTCGAAACGCCGGCCTTGTTCCAGCCCGGCCGCGGCAGCACCTTCTCTATCGCACCGACGGCAATGATGACGGCCTTTGCCGCGACCGGCTCGACACGGCCGGTTCCGCGGTTCTCCACGATGGCGAGGCCGTCACCGTCGATGCCGAGAAAAACCGAGCCGTGCCGGACGGTAATGCCGCAGCCGGCGAAATCATGCACCAGACGCCGCCAGCGGGCCCTGACGACGGGCGGCTGATACGTCGCCGGCGCGCCCAAGACGGCCTGCCGATAGACCGCTCCGCCGATCGTTTCGCGCTGCTCGACAACCGTAACGGCCAATCCGGCGCGGGACGCCTCGATCGCTGCGGCAAGTCCGGCGGGTCCGGCACCGATAACCAGCACTTGCGCTTCAATCATGGTCTCGCCGCTCCACGCAAGCCACGGACAGGCCGGCCACGGCCCGGGTCAGGCAGGCTTCCCGGACGGTCCCGTTCACGCGCACCAGGCAATTCTGGCAGGCGCCGATGCCGCAAAAATAACGCGCCTCGCTGCCGACGCTGTCATCGCCAAGGTGCAATATGCCGGCCCCCGTCAGCGCGGCAGCAATGGTCTCGCCTTCACGAAACGGAATTGCCGAGCCGTTCCAGTCGAAGAAACGTCCCGTCATGCCGCCACCCCGTGATCCGCGAACCGGGAAGGGGCGAACGGCCGGAGATCGATCGCCGGCTCTGCGCCGCAGGCGAGGCTTGCAAGGGCCCGACCGACAACCGGCCCCAGGCAGATGCCGTCGCCCTCGAAACCCGTGGCGACGAAGGCATTCTCGTAACCGGGAATCCGGCCGACGAGCGGCAAGCCGTCGACGACCGCCGTGCGGAGCCCGGCGAAGCTGCGCAGCAGACGCACGCTCGCAAGCTTCGGCACGAGCGCGACCGCATGGCGAAGAATGCGGCCGACCGCATCCAGATCGTTGGTCTGACGGCTCCCGTGATCTTCCCGCGTGCCGCCGATCAGGAACTGGCCCGTGCGCAGCGGATCGATTACCAGGCCGAGTCCGCGCGGAACCGTTACCCCACCCTTCTGGCTCCCCTTCGACAAAAGGTAGCGGCCCGACATGATGGAGCCCGGCATCGATGCGTTGAGCACCGGCGCCCGCTCCGTGACGAGCAACTGCCCCTTGCGCGGCGTCAAGACGTTTTCGAGCCGAAGGAGCTCGGCCGACCCGTTGCCCGCAGCAACAATGACGATATCGGCGCGGATCTCGCCGTCCTGCGTCACGACGCCGGCAGCGCATCGGCCGCCGCCCGTCAGGATGGATCGCACGGGGCTGGCGCGGCGGACCGTAACGCCTGCCGCCGTCAGGAACCGGTGGACGATCTGGTAGCCGATCGCATGGCCCTCATCGTGCACCTCCACGACCAGCCTTGCCTGCGTGGAAAGGGCGGAAAAACGTTGGCGAACATCGGCAGCGGCCAGCAACTCTACACGAACGCCTGCGCCGGCGAGCGCCGCCGCATGGGCATGAAGCACCTCGCACTCCTCGTTCGAGGCCGCCACGATGAAGGTGGAGCGGCTTTTGAAAATGTCGGAAAAGAGGCCTGTGGCGGCCAGTTCCCGGTAGACCGCCACGCCGGAGAGAGCTGCCGTCATCATCGGCCCGGGCCGTTTGCTGGCGACCGAGACGGCACCGTCGGCAGCGCCCGTCGCTTCGGCGGCCGGGGCAATGGCGTCGAGGAGCGTGACTTTTACCCCGCGCTGCGTCAGGAAATAGGCGGTCGCCGCTCCGACGATACCGGAGCCGACGATGACGGCTGTGGCGGATGTTGAGACTGGCATTCTGCTGACCGGCAAGGTTTAAGTTCGTACGCCGATATTGCCGGCAGGCAGCGCGCAGCGTCGATACAAGAGAACGGCCTTGCCAGTTCATGAAATTTGTATCGGCGGGAAAGACGCAAGCCCGTAGAGGGTGCAGGAAAAGGGAAACGTCATGGCCGAGATCAGCCTCACGCTCATCCAGACCTTCTATCAGGTTGCCCGCCACGGCTCGTTTTCAGGCGCAGCGCGCGAACTCAACCTGAGCTATCAATCCGCCGCCAATCACGTCCGGCGGCTGGAGCAGATCCTCAAGGGAAAGCTGATCGACAGCGAACAGGGCGCCAAGCGCATCTCGCTGACACCGCGCGGCCGGGCGCTCTACAGCCTTCTCCATCCCGAGCTCGACATCATGCTGGAACGGCTGACCAAGCTGATAGAAAGCCAGCGGTCGTCGCTGCGGGTCGGCATGCCGCAGGCAATCTTCTTCTACCTCTTCCCCCGGGTGCTCTCCCGCTTCCGGGAAATATTCCCGGAAATGGAATTCGCCGTTTCGGAGCGCGATACGGTGCTCGCCGAACTCGTCAAGAACGGCAGCCTGGATATCTGCATCTCCGAGCGCTACTTCGGCGACCCCGTGGTGCCGCAGCGGCTTCTGGGCAGCTACAGGCTGAGCCTCGTCTACCCGCGCGGCTGGGGTGCCCCGCCCGAGCAGCGGGACATTCCCACCTGGGCCGACGGCAAGCCGTTCATCACCTACGAGCCCGGGCAGACGCTGCGCAACCTCTCGGTGGATTTCCTCAACCGCGACGACCGTATCATCCAGCCGGCGATCTCGACCTCCGGCAGTTCGAGCGTCAAGCGCTGCGTCGAGGAGGGGCTCGGCTTCTCCATCATCCCCTCCTGGTGCGTCAGCCCGGAGGACGAGACGATCACGGCGGTCAAGCTCACGAGCCTGCCGGAAGTCCGCGTCTATTTCGGCAGCGCGGGTTTTCTCCAGAAACATCCGACGGTGCAGCAACTGTTCGAGGACTGTCGCCGCGAGCTCGTCGGGCCGATCCTCGACCCGCCGCGCGCCGGCGACTACGCGAACGGCCCCCTGTGACGAGACATATAAAAAACGCGATAAGTTCTTCCCGCTCTCTAGCATTGTGCCCATCGGACGACGGAATAGGCTGAATGCGGCCGACAGAGCCGCCTCCGGCAGGAGAGCGGTCAGGCACCGAGAAGACAATTCCGGGGAACAATGGAGATCACCAGCAATGAACTTGATTGCAAAGATATGCGGCGTTGCGACAGTCGCACTGTCGATGTTCACGGCCGCCGCCTCGGCGGGCACCATCGACGACATCCGGGCGCGGGGCGTGCTGCGCATTCCGGCCATCCTCAATGAAGTGCCCTACTTCAACAAGGATCCGCGGACCGGCGAATGGGAAGGCTTCGTCATCGACATGGCGAACGACGTCGCCAAGAGCCTCGACGTGAAGCTCGAAGTCGTCGAATCGAGCTGGGCGAATGCCATTCTCGATGTGCAGAGCGGCAAGGTCGACATGGCCTTCGCCGTGACGGCAACGCCCGTGCGCGCCATGTCCGTCTCCTTTTCCGATCCGACCTACTACAACAGCTTCGTGCTGGTTTCGGCCAAGGACGAGTTGAACGACAAGAGCTGGAGCGAGCTCAACGATCCGAAATACACCTTCGCCGTCGACATGGGCTCGGCGCAGGACCTGATAACCCAGCAGTTCCTGACGCAGGCCAAGGTGCTGCGTTTCAAGACCCGCGACGAGGCCATCATCGCCGTCACCACCGGCAAGGCCGACGCATTGGTGAACACCATGCTGAACGGCCTTGTCATTTCAAAGAAGGCGCCGGCGATCGGCAACGTGAAGGTGCCGACGCCGGTCCTTTCGACGCCTTCGGTGATTGCGGTCAACTACGGTGCCGACGAGACCTTCAAGAGCTTCGTCTCGGCCTGGGCCGAATACAATCGCCGCATCGGGAACAACCAGACCTGGATTCTGAAGAGCCTGGAGCCGTCCGGCATCTCGCTCACCGACATGCCCCCCGGCTTCGGCTTCGGCGGCTGACACACACGCGAAAATTTCCGCTGGAGCGGTTCACGGCGCGATGGTTTCCATCGCGCCGTTTTGCTATGGAGTCGGCACGCCTGCCCTGGTGCGGATAGCATTCGGTGCGGCCATTGCCCGCGGCGGGCCGAAAAGGTTTTCAAGCAGTTCCATGACGGCATCTCCCGGCTTTCTCGCGATCGTTGCAACCGCGCTGGCAGTCCAGCAGCCTGCCGATCTTCCGAACCTGATGCCGTTCGGCGTCGCGCAATCTGCCCGCCCTTCGGAGTTGAGGTGCGAACCGCTTGCGGTAAATCCGCCGGATTCGACGGGGCAGTATGTGTGCCCGGCGGTTCCCCGGCCTGATCCCGACTACCAGGAATATATCCTCGCCTTCGTCCAGGATGTCGGCATCTGCAATCTGGTCGCCATCACGCCCTATACCGAGGACGACGACCAGGGCACGTTCACACGCGGGATGTTTGCCGGGATCACGGCCAAAATGACCAGGGAACTTGGCGAGCCGGACGAGAAAGTCGACGTGGCGCATGCGCCCGCCGCCGGCAGCGACCGCCTGTTCAAGCGCACCATCATGGACGAGGAGCGTCAGGTCTTCAATCAATGGAGCGATCTGCGGGGGCGCTTTCAGAACCTGCAGTCCGCCAGCGTTGCCCTGGTCGGCGACGAGGAGTATGGGCTTGCCGTCTATAGCGCCTATCGCTTCGTCGGAAACGACGATTGCATGCGCCGGATGGAACAGACCACGGGTCTATCGCCCGACCGATAGAACGGGCCATTGCCTGCATCGGGAAAGTATAAGGGATCGCCATGCGCCGCCGGGAATTCATCGCCGCCTGCTGCTACGCCATCTGTGCCGGAACGGCGCGCGGCTCCAATCTGGTCGAACCGCACATGCACTTCACCCCGGCGCATGGCATATCGCAGGTGGCGGTAACGCTGGATGCCTGCATGGGCGAGACCGACATGCGGATCCTCGGTCCGCTGATCGAGAACAGGATCCCGGTCACCATCTTCGCGACCAAGCGCTGGCTCGACCGCAATCCGGCGACGATCAAGCTGCTGAAGGAGCATCCGGACCTTTTCGTCGTCGAGAACCACGGCGCGAAGCATCTGTCCGCGGTCATCGGCACCGGCCGTCCCTATGGCCTGGTACCGGCCGGCACGGCCGCCGCGGTGGCGCAGGAGGTGCGCGGCGGCGCCGAAGCGATCACCCGCGCGTTCGGCACGATCCCGGCATGGTATCGCGACGCGACCGCGCTCTACAGCCCCGATGCCATGGCGGTGATCGGTTCGATGGGCTTCCGGATCGCAGGCTTCTCGCTCAACGGCGATTTCGGCGCCAGCGCATCCGCCCGCATGGCGCACAAGCGCATCGCCGGGGCGAAAAGCGGTGACGTCATCATCTCCCATATCAACCAGCCGCATCGCGCCGCCGGCGCCGGCGTGATCTCGGGCATCCTCGCGCTCAAGGCCCGGGGCTTCGGCTTCGTCCATCTCGACGAGGTCGCGGCGATGATGGCGACCAGCTAGGCCCGGCAGGGCGCAAACGAGAGCCGGCAGCGCCCTCCCCTTCGCGCCTAGAGCTGGTGCAGCACGAACGGCTTTCCGCCGATCGTCTCCACGGGCGCGCGCAGGCCGAAGACGGCTTCCAGCATGTCGGGGGTGAGAATGTCGCAAGGGGCGCCGTCGGCAAGGATCCGCCCGCCCTTCATGGCGACGATCCGGTCGGCATGAGCACTCGCCTGGTTGATGTCGTGCAGGACGATCACGACGGTCTTGCCGTTCTCGTCGGCGGCAGCGCGCAGCGCGCGCATCAGTTCGCGGGCATAGTACATGTCGAGATTGTTCAGCGGCTCGTCGAGCAGCAGGTAATCCGTGCCCTGCGCGAACGCCATGGCGACGAGCGCGCGCTGGCGCTGGCCGCCCGACAGCGTCTCGATGAAGCGGCCTGCAAGATCGGCAAGGTCGAAGCGGGCGAGCGCGGCGTCGACGATGGCATGGTCCGCTGCCGAAAGGCGACCTCGGCCATGCGGGAAGCGGCCGAAGCTGACGAGTTCGCGCACGGTGAGGCGGCTTGCCACCGTCGTGTCCTGCCGCAGGATCGCGACGACCCTCGCAAGCTGCCGGCCGGGCGTGGCGTCCACCGGAAGGCCATCGATTTGGATGTTGCCCATCTGAAGCGGCTGCAGGCGCGCGACGAGCGAGAGGAGCGTCGATTTTCCCGCGCCATTCGGCCCGACCAGCGCCACGACGCCGCCCTTGTCGATCGTCAGCGTGATGTCGCTGAGGATCGGCACCGTGCGGTGACGGAAGGAGACGTTTTCGATCCGGATCATGAGCGACTCCCGAGGACCAGCAGCAGAAGGAAGACGAGGCCGCCGAAGAATTCGATGACGACGCCGAGCGCGGTCGCGCTGCCGAAGCCGTGCTGGAACAGCGTCTGCCCGCCGACGAGGACGGTGATGCCGGTCAGTGCGGCGGCCGGCAGGAGCCGGGCGTGACGGCGGGTCACCACCAGACGCTCGGCGAGAGCCTCCACCAGCAGGCCGAAGAAGGCGACCGGCCCGACAAGCGCAGTGGAGACGGCGACGAGCGCTGAGACGAGAAGCAAAAGGCCGGTGACGGACGCCGCCCAGTTCACGCCGAGGCCGGTTGCCGCGTCCGGCCCGAGCGAAACGACGTCGAGCACATGCCGCGCCCGCCAGGCGAGCACCGCGGCAAGGACCGTGACGACGGCGGCGAAGGCAAGGAGATCGGTGCGCACCGCGTTGAAATTGGCAAAGCTCGCCGTCTGCGCCACGGCGAAATCGTTGGGATCGATGAGGCGGGCGAGCAGGGAATAAAGGCTGCGGAAGAGGACGCCGAAGACGACGCCGGCGAGCAGCATCAGCCCCATGTCGAGCCGGCGCTTCAGCATGGGCAGGAGCAGCCCCGAGGCAAGCGCCATCAGGAGCAGCACCTCCACGGCGAATTTCACCTGCGGGTCGAGGCCCACATAGCCGACGCCGCCGAGCAGGAAGACCATCAGCATCTGGCCGAAGAGATAGAGCGCATCGAGGCCCATGACCGAGGGCGTGAGGATGCGGTTTCCGGTGACGGTCTGGAAGATCACCGTGGAGATGGCAATGGCGACGCCCACCTGCATCAGCGCGGCAAGCTTGAGAAGGCGCAGCTCCAGCACGAAGGCGATGTTGCCCTTGAGCCCGATGAGCAGGAACGCGGCGGCCGAAAGCAGCGCGGCGGCGGCAAGGGCGAGAAGGCGGCGGTCAGCCATGGCCGCCCCGCCGGAAGAGCAGCCAGAGGAAGATCGCCCCGCCCGCAACGCCCATCACCGTGCCGACCGGAATCTCGTAAGGGTAGCGGATGAGGCGCCCGGCGATGTCGCAGGCAAGCACCAGCCCCGCCCCGCCCGCCGCGACCCAGCCGAGCGTGCCGCGCACATTGTCGCCCATCAGCCGCGAGACGATGTTCGGCACGGCGAGCCCGACGAAGGGGATCATGCCAACGACCACGACCGAGAGCGCAGTGATGACGGAGACGATGACGAGGCCGATCTGCATCATGCGCGCATAGTCGATACCGAGCCCGATGCTCGCCTCGCGGCCGAGCGCCACGATGGTCAGCCTGTCGGCGACGAGGAAGGCGGCGGCGACCATCAGCGCGGCGATCCACAGGAGCTCGTAGCGCCCGCGCAGCACGCCGGAAAAGTCGCCGTTCGTCCAGACCGAGAGGAACTGTAGAAGGTCGGCCTGCCAGGCGGCATAGGTCGCCGCCGCACCGATGACGCCGCCATAGACGATGCCGAAGAGCGGTACGAGATAGGGCTGGGCGGGCGGCAGGCGCTGGGCCGTCGCAAGGAACACCGATGTGCCGGCAAGCGCCGCGCCGGCGGCGAGGAACGTTTTGACGGGCAGGCTGGCGGCAGGGAACAGCAGCGTGACGAGAAGGATGCCGAGCTCGGCGCTCTGCGCCGTGCCGGCCGTCGCCGGCTCGACGAAACGGTTGCGCGAGAGCGCCTGCATGATGAGGCCGGCAATCGCCAGCCCCGCGCCGCTGAGGACGGCGGCGAGCGTGCGCGGCAGACGGCTGACGAGGAGGAGCTGCAGGGCGTCGGGATCGGACAGGACCCTGCCGGGCGGCAGCGGGCTGACGCCGACGGCAAGGCTCACGATGAAGAGCGCCGCAAGGCCGAGGCCCGCGGCGGCCTTCGCCCGCAAGGATGAGGTGGAAAGGGCAGCGGTCATTTCGCGGCGGCGAAGGCCTCCGTGATCGCCGAAAGCACGCGCTCCAGCGACTGCACGCCACCGGCCGAGATGTAGAAATCCGGCGCCGGCAGGTAGACGACCTGCCCCTTCTTCCAGGCCGTGGTCTCGGCGACCAGCTCGTTGTCGAGCGTGACCTTCGCGGCCTGCTCGTTGGAGCCGACGGCGGCGGCGCGGTCGAGCACCAGCAGCCAGTCGGGATTGGCCTGGCGGATGAACTCGAAGGAGACCGCCTCGCCGTGGGTCGCCGTTTCGATATCGGCGATGGCCGGCGCAAGGCCGAGCGCCGCATGCACCCAGCCGAAGCGCGAGCCGGGGCCGTAGGTGGAGACCTTCGGCCCGTTGGTCATGACGATGAGCGCATTACCCTTGCCGGCGACCGCCGCCTTCGCCGCGGCGAGCTTCGCATCGAGACCGGCGGCGATGGCGTCCGCCTCGGCTTGCTTGCCGAAGAGGGCGCCGTAGGAGGCGAGCCGCTGCCTGGCCTGGGCAAAGAGGTCGTCGCCGTCGATGGTCATGTCGATGGTCTGCGCGACCTGCGCGACGACATCGGCCCTTGCCGCCGAGCGGGCGCCGACGATGACGAGGTCGGGCGCAAGCGCGCTCAGGGCCTCGAGATCCGGCTCGAACAGCGTGCCGATTTCCGTCGCGCCCTCCTTCAGCGGCTCCAGTTCCGGCACGTAGAGCTTGTCGGGCACGCCGGCCGGGCGGATGCCGAGGCGGGAGAGCGTGTCGATCGCGGCGACGTCATAGACGGCGACGGTCTTCGGCATCGCCTCGACCGCAACGGTGCCGCGCGCCGTCACGACATCCACGGCGCCGGCGGGAAGAGCGAAGAGAAGGGCGGCGGCAAGCGCCGCGAGCGGGCGGAAATCTTTCATGGTTTTACCTTCGATGCTGAAATGCTCAGGCGGGCCTGTCCTGCCGCTGCCAGTCGAGCGCCGCCATGTCCTCGCGGAAGGCGAAGCGGACGAGATGCGATTCGACGATCGACTGCACCTGCGCCAGCCCCTCCTCGTCGCCGGCACGCGCAACCATGCGCAGGCCCGTCTCATCCGCGTCCAGCACGGCGGAGCCGCGGCCGAACCGACATTCGCCATGGCTTTCCGAGTAGCTGACCTCGATCTTGTGGGCGAAGTGCTTGCACAGCTGCACCAGATATTTGGGGCCGCTTGCGGTCGTCAGGACAGCGGTGGATTCGAGCATGGCCTTTCCTTCTTCCGGACGGGCGGCAGCTTCGCCGCGCCGTAAAATATAACTCTTCTAATCATGTTTTCTTCGCAAGGAAAGCCGGCCCTACGGCCGGTCCTTGCCGAAGAGCGCGATCAGCCCGTCCGAGATCACGCCCTGCCAGACCAGGTAGTCGTGGCCGCCGGCATAGTCGCGATAGGTGACGGGAATGCCCTTGGCCTCCAGCACGTCGCGCAGGTGCCGGCTGGTCTCCAGAATGCCGGCCGTACCCTGCGCACCGGTCTCGAAGAGGCCTGCGGAGAGGAAGACGCGCAGCGGCAGCGCCGGGCCGGCGGCGACCAGCCCCGCCACATATTCGCTGCGATCCTCCGGCGTGCTCGGCGGGCTCCACCAGAAGGAGCCCGACATGGAGAGCGCGTTGCCGAAGACCTGCGGGTGGCGCATGGCGACCGTCACGGCGGCAAGCCCGCCATAGCTCGATCCGGCCAGCACCGTGCGCGCGGCCGGCGCCGCAAGGCCGGTTTCCTTCACCACGAACGGATAGAGCTCCTTCGCCATGAAATCCGCGAAGGCGGGATTGGCGAGCAGTTCGCGCGCCCTCGCCTCGCGATCGGGATTGGCGACGAAGACCGCCACGACCGGCGGCACCGCACCGGCAGCGATCATGTTGCCGAGGATGCACGGCACCGGCACGCGCTCCAGATACTGGTCCGCATCGAAGACGAAGAGCAGGATCGTCCGCTTGTCCGCGGGGTCGAAGCCGGCCGGCCGGTAGATGGTGATATCCCGCCGGTTGCCGAGGGTCGGGCTCTCGATGGAAAGCCGCTCCAGCGTGCCCGCCGGGCTGCCCCTTTCGGCGAGCCATGGCTGCGGCGGCGCGGCGGCAAGCTCCAGCACGGAATCCTGGTTGTAGGCGTCCGCCGCATCGGCCGGCCACGGATGGCGGTTCAGCGGATCCGCCTTCGCCGTCGCGAGGATGGCGACGCGCCGGTCCCGCGCGGTGCCCGGCACGTCGGGCACGTCGAAGGCGAGCTGATAGGAAAGCCGCGTGCCGTCCGGCACTTCGAAGCTCCTGAACCAGATGTCGGACGCGCCGAGCCGCTGCAGTTCCTCGTGGTCGCCACTCGGCGCGCCGAAGAGGCGGATGTTGCGCTCGGCGCCCCGGCCGAGGAAGGTGACGATCCTGTGCCCCTCCCGCCCGTCCTCGACGAGCGGCGTGCCCTTTGACGCTACCATAGCCCAGAAAGCATCCGTCGACTGGCCGGCGGCAAGAGCGGCAGCCATGTCGGCAATCGTCGGGCTGAGGTAATCCGGCGGCGGCGGAAGCTGGTCGGCGGCGGCCACCTTGCGCTCGATCGCCAGCGCATAGGTGCCGGGCGCCTGCGCGCTCACCACCAGCCGGTCGTCCGGCCGCTCCGCCACGAACTGGAAGTCGGCAACGCCCCCCGCCCCCTCGGCAAGACGGCGCAGGTGCCGGCCTTCCGCATCGACGAGGTCGAGATCGAACCGGCCCGCCGTCACGCGCAGCCGGCCCTTGAGGTAATCGCCGGCGGAGGCCTGCGGGTCGAAGGCCTGCCGCGCCCCGGCGGCCGTGGCCGCGCCCTGCGCCTCGCCGTTTGCGGCAAGCGGCACGGCCTGCGGCGTCTCCGCCGCAGGCGCGGGTGTCATCGAAAGGCCCATGGCGAGAAGCCCGAGCCCGATGGTCCTCAGCCTCACCATTGCTTCTTCAGCGTCGCGACGATGCTGCGGCCTTCGCCGTAGAAGCAGGCGTAGGCATTCGCGCAGGAGGCCACATAGCGCTCGTCGCCGATGTTCTTGACGTTGACCTGGAGCGAGAGCCCGGCAAGGTCCGGGTTCTTCACGCCGAAATCGTAGGACGCCATGGCGTCGAACAGCGTCACCGCGCCGACCTTGAACGTATTGGCCCCGTCGCCCCAGCTCGTGCCGATGTAGCGCAGGCCCCCGCCGATGGTCAGCCCTTCCAGCGCGCCGGAATCGGCCGTGTAGGTCGCCCAGAGCGAGGCCTGGTGCTGCGGGATGCGCGAGGGCATCTTGCCGACCTCGTCGGTCGTGACCGACTCCTTCACGACGGAGTCGATGTAGCTGTAGCTCGCAAGCAGGGCGACGGTGTTCGTGACTTCGGCCCGGGCGGAGAGCTCCACGCCGCGATTGTGGATCTTGCCGGTCTGGTAATAGGCCGGCCCCGGCCACGTCATGCCGATGACGTCCTTCTGCGTCAGGTCGTAGTAGGCGGCCGTCAGCAGCAGGCCGGAGCCTTCCGGCGCATATTTGACGCCGACCTCGAACTGGTCGGCGGTCGTCGGCTTGAAGGCGGGCTTGCCGGCCGGCGCCATGTAGAGCGCCGGCTCGAAGGACGTCGCATAGCTGACATAGGGCGCAATGCCGTTGTCGAAGGCGTAGAGTGCGCCGGCGCGCCAGGTCAGGGCGCCTTCGTCATAGGACTGGTCGTTGGTGCCGAGAAGGTCATCGATCTCGGTCTGCGCCCGGTCGTAGCGCAGTCCCGCCAGGAGGTTCAGTCCACCGATCTCCACCTGGTCCTGAAGGTAGACACCGGCCTGCCGCGCCGTCGTGTCCGAAAGCTCGCTCGGCGCCAGCACGGTGGAGCTGAAATCGTACGTGCCGTATTGCGGATCGGTCAGGTCGATGGTGGGCGCGGCGGCCGAACCCCACTCGTAGTTCCGCTTGCGATAGCGGAAGTCGACGCCGCCGAGCAGCGTGTGCTCGGCCGCCCCCGTCGAGAATTTCGCCTCGAGCTGGTTGTCGAGGGTGAACTGGCCCCAGTTGTCCGTGCCGCCGCGGGCGCTGCGGTTGAGGATCGTGTTGTTGCCGGTGACGGGATCGGGCGACAGCCAGCCGTAGACCAAGGTATGCTGCAGCCAGTCGACATGATGGTAGCGCGCATTCTGGCGGAAGGTCAGGTTGTCGTTGAACTCGTGCTTGAACTCGTAGCCGATCCACGCCTGCGTGCGCTCGGAACGCTCGAAGCCGGGATCGGAGACGAAGAAGTCACGCGGCACGAAGCCGAAGCCCGGGATGGGTGTGACGGTGCCCGCCGCATCGAGGAAGTTGCGGTAGCCGGCATCCGGCTCGTACTGGTATCCGCCGAGGATCGTCAGCGACGTGCCCTCGTCCGGCGACCAGGTGACGGACGGCGCAACGGCGAAGGACTTCTGCCTGGCGAAATTCTCCTGCAGATCGCGCGACAGGCCCGTAACGGCGAGGCGATAGGCGAAATCCTCGTCGATCACGTCGCTGATGTCGAAGCCGCCGGAGACGTAGCCGTCCGTGCCGAGGGAAAGCTCCACCTCGCGCAGCGGCGCGCCGGTCGGCTTCTTGCTGACCATGTTGACGATGCCGCCGGGATTGGCCTGTCCGTAGAGCACGGAAGCGGGACCCGAGATCAGCTCGACGCGCTCCAGGAGATAGGGATCGATCTTGGCATAGGAGAGATCGCCGCCGAGGAAGAGGCCGTCGAGATATTTCGGCACATAGGAGAAGCCGCGCACGAAGATCTCGTCGCGCAGGTTGGAGGCGCCGCGATATTCCGTGAAGACGCCCGGCGTATAGCGCAGCGCCTCGGCGACGGACTGCGCATGCTGGTCCTCGATCTGCTCCTTCGAGACGACGGAGACGGTCTGCGGCGTCCTGGCGATCGGCGTGTCGGTCTTGGTGCCGGCAAGGCTTTTCTTCGCGACGTAGCCGCCGACCGGGCCGTCGCCCCTCTCGACGGCGCCGCCCTCGACAACCACCGCTTCCAGCGCTGTACTGTCATCGCCGGCCGTCCTCTCCTGCGCAGCAGCCGCGTTCAGCGTCAGAATGCTCGCTGCGGCCAAAAGCATGATGCGATGCCGACCGACAGACGGCGAAAGAGTGCCCCACATTTTCCCGAACCCATACACACGAAGGCCGGCGCGACGGCCGGCGATTAAACTTGATTAACGCAGTCAACTATGCCAGTAGCTTGGTCCGGCTGTCGACCGCAAAGACTTTCGCGCAGGCTTCAGAAAACTTCGCGCAGGCGGCAGCAGGCCATATCGGCGGGTCGGGCGATGCGAGAGGGCGGCGTCTTGAACATCAGGATCAAACCGGAAATTCCCCAGCACCTCTTCGTGGGCGCGATGGACGGTCCGGCAAGCTGCACGCCGGACGACAACCTCTACGACGTCTGGCCGAAATTCCTGCTGATGGTGCTGCTGCAGGGTCAGCAGCATTTCGTGATGGACGGGGAGCATTTCCGCATCGAGGCGGGCGACGAGGCCCATCCGGAGCCGGTCGTCTTCCTGCTGAACGTCGCGCGCGACTGCCAGCTCCGGTTCGTCAACGAGAGCACCACGCCGCTGCGCAAGGTGATGATCTCCGCACCGCAGCCGTGGATCGACCGTCTCATCCGCTCGCAGCCGACGAGCATGCCCAAGCTGAGGGCGTTCTTCTCCCGGCACCTTGCCACCTTCCGCTTTGCACCGAACCGGCATCTCGTCCAGACCGCCGAGCATATCCTCAAGCCGCCGGTGGCGATGGCGGGCGAGCTCCTGACGCTCCATCGCAATGCCCATGCCTTCGACATCCTGTGCCAGGCCTGCTCGGTGCTGGTGGAGGCGGACAGGGCCGCGCCGAACCAGCCGTCGGCGGGCAGTCGGCGGCAGAGCGAGAAGGTGCGCGACTACATCCTCGCCCATGTCTGCGAGGACCTGACGCTGGAGCGCATCGCGCGGGCGGTGGGCATCAGCACGTCCTCCATCCAGCGTCATTTCAAGGAGCGTTTCGGCATCGCCGTATCGGATTTCATCCGCCAGCAGCGGCTGGAGACGGCGCGCATCGCGCTGGAGCGGGACGGTATCCCGATCTCGCAGGCCGCCTATCTCGCCGGCTACCGCAATCCCTCCAGCTTCACCACGGCCTTCAAGAAGGCCTACGGCGTCACGCCCAAGCACCGCCGGGCCTGAAGCCGGCCGGGTTCAAAGCTCGAATTCCTGATCGAGACGCGGCACGACGCTCGGCCATCCGAGCTCCCGCGCAATGCGGATACGCAGGGCTTCCGACGCCTCCGCCTCGCCATGCACGATGAAGACCTTGCGCGGCGGGCGCGGGCAGGCGGAGAGCCATCGCATCAGCTCGCCGGCATCGGCATGGGCCGAGAGCATGTCGAGATGGGCCACCTCCGCCTTGACCGGCACCCAGTCGCCGTGGATCTTCAGTTCGGCCGCACCCTCCTGCAACGAGCGGCCCCGCGTTCCGGCGGCCTGGAAGCCGGCAAGCAGGATCGTGTTGCGCGCATCGGGCGCAAAGGCCTTCAGATGGTGCAGGACGCGGCCGCCGGTCGCCATGCCCGATGCGGAAATGACGATCTTGGGAAAGCGGTTCGCGCTGATCGCCTTCGAGGCCTCGACATCCTGCGCATGGCGGGCGATGGCGCTGACCGCCCTGCAGGTCTCCCCGTCGAGGCGATGGTCCTGCATGTGGCGGCCCAGAAGGCCGGTCGCCTCGATGGCCATGGGGCTGTCGAGGAAGAGCGGAACCGCGGGCAGGCGGCCCGCCTTCTCCAGCTTCCAGAAATAATAGAGGAGCTCCTGCGCCCGCCCGACGGCAAAGGCCGGAATGACGAGCGTGCCGCCCCGCCCGATCGTCCGCTCGACGATCGCGCCCAGCGCCGCGGCCGGATCGGTCCTGTCGTGGAGGCGGTCGCCGTAGGTGGATTCGATCAGGATATAGTCGGCCGCCGGCGGCGGGGCCGGGTCCGGCATGAGCGGATCGCCATAGCGGCCGATATCGCCGGAAAAGAGGATGCGCCGGCCGCCCCATTCGAGGTCGACGCTCGCCGCGCCGAGGATATGCCCCGCAGGCCGGAAGCGGAACGACGCGCCGCCGGCAAGCCGCACTGTCTGGCCGAAGGCCGCGGTCGAGAAGTGCCCGACCGCCCTTTGTGCTTCCCGCACGCCATAGAGCGGCAGGGCCGGCCGGTGCCGCGACAATGCGTGCCGGTTGAGGAATTCCGCATCCTTTTCCTGCAGATGACCGCTGTCCATCAGGATCAGTTCTGCGACGTCCCGGGTCGCCGGCGTCGCGTAGACCTTGCCATGATAGCCGTCCCGCACCAGCCGCGGCAGGTATCCGCAATGATCGAGATGCGCGTGGGTCAGGATCACCGCGTCGATATCGTGCGGCGGGACCGGCAGCGGCGCCCAGTTGAGTTCGCGCAGGTTCTTCAGGCCCTGGAAGAGGCCGCAATCGACGAGGATACGATGCCCGTCGAGGGTGAGCAGATGCTTGGAGCCGGTAACGGTTCCCACCCCGCCGAGCGATTTCAGTGAAAGCACGTTCCCTCCGATACTCTATTGCGGCGGCTCGCCGGCGGCCTCCGCGACCGTATCGACACCGCGCCGCAGATCCTCGAGACCGGCTGCGACGGACTTTTCGGCAAGCTCCGTCTGGCAGACCAGCACGCTCAGCGGATCGCTGCATTCGGCAAGGTTCTGCAGATGCGCGGCCTGGTCCTGAAGCAGCCGCGAGGCCGCGACCAGCCAGTAGCGATGCATCGCCAGGCCGATCTCGAACGGCGCCCGGAGGAACGGCGCCGTGCCGATTACCGGCCAGGCAAGGGGTGCGGCGGCATTCTCGGTCGTCATCGTATCGCGTTCAGGCATAGTCACCTCCTGTCGTCTTTTCGGAACATCCTATGTGGCTACCGCATCAGGAAGACCGGCACGTCGCAGTCTTCGAGGATCGACGCGGTGACGCCGCCGAAGACCCGCTCGCGCAGACGCGAATGGCCGTAGGCGCCCATGACGATCATGTCGCAGCCAAGCTCCAGCGCATGCTGGCGGATGACGTCCTGCGCCGCCCGCTCTCCGCTCGCAAGCTGCTCGATGAAAACCTTGGCGCCGTGCCGGGAGAGGAAGGCCGCCATGTCGGCGCCCGGCTCTCCGCCGTTGCCGAAATAGGAGGCGTCCGGATCGACAACGACGAGGTGGACCGCGTCGGCGCCCGCCAGCATTCCGGCGGCGGCTTTCGCGGCGCTCGCCGCCTGCGGGCGGGAATTCCAGGCGAAGAGCACGTTCTTCGGTTTCAGCGACGTCGGCCGCAGCGCCGGCATGAGGACGAGCGGCGTTCCGGAATCGAAAGCCGCGGCATTGACGGCGGCTTTGCGCAGGTCGTCATCCGAACGGATCCCCTCACCAAGAACGACCACATCGGCATACATGGCACGCATGCCGATATTGCTTTCGATGATGAAGCGGTCGTCGTAGATATGATCGATATCGAAGGAGAGGCCGCCTCTCCGGCAGCGGTCTTCCGCCTTGTGCCGGACGTCGATCAATTCGTCAATCTCCTTCTGGCGCGCATCCAGCCACGCCGCGGCGGCGGGATAGTCCACGCCGAACGTCGAGATCGCGGTCCGCAGCACCACCACCGAAAGGTGCGCCTCCAGTTCCGCCGAAAGCGCGATGGCCTTGTCGAGGTCCGCTTCGCTCGTAGCGGTGCCGATGAGCGCGAGTATGGTCTTGAATGACATGTGCAAGCTCCTTCACTGGTCCGGTTGCCCAATGAAGGAAGGCTAGCCCCTGCCCGAGGCGGCCGCGATGATCTCCGTCAAACCGTAGAAGCGCAACTTGACCTATGCGGTCACCAGCGAAGCCAGCGGCGGCCGGCAAGCGCACCGGCCATGGTGACCACGGCAATGGCGATCGTGTACCAGGTGGCAAGGAAGAGCGGGCTGTCGTCCGGGCAATGCCAGGCATAGACAGCCGCGGCGATGGCGCCGGCGGCAAGCCCGGCCGTGGCGCCCGCAAAGGTTGGATTTTCCGGCGCACCCTTCTTCAGTGCCCAGAACAGGCTCGCCAGCGGGGCGAGCGAAAGAACCGGCACGAAGAACAGGCAGAACAGCGCGTTCCGGCCGACGAGGCTCGCCGGCCAGGCATCCGCCGGCAGCACGAAGAGTTCGGCGGCGACGGCAGCAGCGACCATCAGCGCCGGCACGGCAAGCAGCAATGCGGGGCCGCGCGTTTCCGCCCCCGGCCGGCCGATGCGCACGGCAAGCCGCGCGGCAAGGACGGCGAGCATAAAGGTGACGGCGATCTTGAAGAGCACGCGCGCGGTCTCGAAGACGCTCGCCATATTGTGGCGGATGCCGACGGTGGCAACGA
>Ga0206119_100210_pt1 | contig 33720 bp, 26 predicted proteins | sample 3A50Ametagenome_FD_148608 | JGI IMG/M metagenome (GOLD analysis project Ga0206119, IMG submission 148608) | Enriched microbial communities from leaf-cutter ant dump, University of Wisconsin, Madison, United States - 3A50A | ecosystem: Environmental > Terrestrial > Nest > Insects nest > Nest dump...
GTGATCGTCGCCTTCAAACAAAAAAACCGGCCGCGTAAGCAGGCCGGTTCGATACCCGGCCTTTTTAGCTATTTGTTTTACGTGGCTGCAAGCCGGCCGGCCAAATCACCACGGGATAACCTTGCTCTTACTGCGCGCCCGCGCTTGCGTCAATTGCCCGCATTTGGTTTTGTGCGGGGCCATTCATACGGGAAACGGTAGGGTCATGGCTTCTGCGGCGCGCGGCACGGGCATTCTGGCGGATCACGCCATTCGCGGCTTGTTTACGGCCGGCCGGCTGAAAAGCGAGGCCGCGCTGGATGCCGACCAGATCCAGCCGGCAAGCCTCGACCTGCGCCTCGGCGCGAAGGCTTTTCGCGTACGCGCCAGCTTCCTGCCGGGCCCCTCCCATCTCGTCGCCGACAAGCTCGACCGGCTGAAGCTGCACGTCGTCGACCTTGCCGAGGGCGCGGTGCTGGAAACGGGCTGCGTCTATATCGTGCCGCTGATGGAAAGCCTCGACCTGCCGGCCGAGCTTGCCGCTTCGGCCAACCCGAAGAGCTCCACCGGCCGCCTCGATATCTTCACCCGCGTCATCACCGACCGCGCGCAGGAATTCGACAAGATCCCGGCCGGCTATTGCGGCCCGCTCTATCTGGAAATCTCCCCGCGCACCTTCCCCATCGTCGTGCGCCGCGGCTCGCGCCTCTCGCAGATCCGCTTCCGCAAGGGCAATGCGCTGCTGGGCGAAAGCGAACTGGTTGCGCTCCATGCCTCCGACACGCTCGTCGCCAGCGAAACGCCGAACGTCTCGGGCGGCGGCATCGCGCTCTCCATCGACCTCAAGGGCACCGGCCCGGACGGCCTCATCGGCTATCGCGGCAAGCATCACACCTCGGTCGTCGACGTCGACCGCAAGAACCAGCACGACATCTTCGATTTCTGGGAGCCGCTGTTCAGCCGCGGCCGCAACGAACTGATCCTCGATCCGGACGAGTTCTACATCCTCGTCTCGCGCGAGGCCGTGCATGTACCGCCGCTCTATGCGGCCGAGATGACGCCCTTCGATCCGCTCGTCGGCGAGTTCCGCGTCCATTATGCCGGCTTCTTCGACCCCGGCTTCGGCCATGCGCCGGCCGGCGGCTCCGGCAGCCGCGCGGTGCTGGAAGTGCGCAGCCATGAAGTGCCCTTCATCCTGGAACACGGCCAGATCGTCGGCCGCCTCGTCTACGAGCATATGCTGGGCGCGCCCGAAGGCCTCTACGGCTCCGGCCTCGGCTCCAACTACCAGGCGCAGGGCCTCAAGCTCTCCAAGCACTTCCGCGCCGGCTGAGGCCGGGCGCTCGGCGCTTTACATTAAAGTTAAACGTTTTTATTGTGCGCGGACGAGGAACTGCGCCGCTTTCGGCGCAAGGACGAGCTTTCAATGCCGAGACCGACGATCAAGACCATCGCGCAGGAAACGGGGCTTTCGATCGCCACCGTGTCGAAGGCGTTGAACGACAGTCCGCAGGTGCGGCCGGAAACGCGCGCCATCGTCGTCGCCGCTGCCGAGCGCGTCGGCTACCAGCTCAACATGCACGGCGTGCAGCTTCGCACCGGCAAGACCTATCAGGTCGCCGCCATCATGACCGCGCCCGGCCCGAGGCAGAACGAATGGGAGGGCGTGGAATATGCCCAGCTCCTCAGCGGCATCTCCTGGGCGCTGGAGGAGAGCCCCTACCGCGTCTCGCTCTACGCCGTGCGCAATTTCGAGGAGAGCCTTGCAACGATCCGCCAGATCGTCTCCCTGAAGAAGGCCGACGGCATCATCGTTTCCGGCACGCGGGCCGACGATCCGCGCGTGCGCATCATGCAGGAGGCGGATTTCCCCTTCGTCACCTACGGCACGACGATCCGCAACGCCCCGCATGCCTATGTCGATGCCGACAACGAGCAGATGATCCGCCATTCGGTCGCCCGCCTTGCCGGGCGCGGCCATCGCCGCATCGCGCTCGTCAATCCCATGGCGGACCTCAGCTATGCGCTCACCCGCCTCGATGCCTATCGCGCGGCTCTGGAGGCGGCCGGCCTTCCCTTCGACCCGGCGCTCGTCGCGCACGGCCACCTGACGCCGGCCTTCGGGCGCGAGTGTGTCCTCTCCATGTCCGCCCTGCCAAGCCCGCCGACCGCCTATATCTGTGCCAACGAAGCCTCGGCGCTCGGCGCCTTCTCCGGCTTCCACGCCCGCGGCCTCGTCCATGGCCGCGACGCGGTGATCAACGCCACCGACGACCTCAATGTCAGCCAGTATTTCGCCCCGCCGATCACCACCTATTTCCTGCCGATCCACGAGCCGAGCGAACTCCTCGGCCGCTACATCCTGCGCCGGATGGAGGGCGCGGCCCCCGAAGCGCTCCAGACGCTCATCATGCCCAAGCTGATCGAGCGCTCCGACGACCGCCTCGCTTGACACGCCCCGCGAACTGTTGAATGAGTGCGGCCTCGGTGCTGCCCCGCGGGTATGATGTAATGGTAGCCTGTCAGCTTCCCAAGGCTACCCGCTATGGTTGATAAATCTGACTGAAATCACACTTTTACAATTATATTCAGCGACTTAATCGGGTTCCTATGCGTGTTATTCCTCGGAATTTTAACCCGCAAACATCCCAGAAGTTGTACTAGCTTTTGAGAGGAATGAACCTCTTAGTAAGTCGTGAATTACAGGTTGGTATGAATCATCGTCGGCGCAAGTTGCATTGCACCCCAGCGGTACCAGTAATCGCCCACCTTAATCCAGCTTGGTCTTCCAAGGATACAGTGCCTATTTCTTGATATGGGATCGGCTCGCGGTTCGTGTTGTCTCAGTCGATAACTGAAGGGATCTTCGTCTCACTGAACAAGGAGAGACGATATGACGAAGACGAAAAACACCGAAACCGTTCCCGTAGACAAAGCGATTATTGTAGAAGCAATTGCAGAAGGGCGGAAAATGATCGAGGCGGGTAAGTCCAAGATCGATACCGCGCTAGCAATCTATGAAAAGCTTGAAGGGATAGAGCAGGGCGTGATCGTTAAGGCCTTTATCGAAGGCGCTACACTGACTGAAAAGGGTGCACTCACCTACTGGTACAATTGCCGTCGGCGCTTGGCGAAGGAGCGACGGAAGGCTTCTAAGTGAGGCAGCTATAGCGCTTCACCTATCCGATGGCTGGTGCTGGGTAGGTGAGTTACAGTTCTTATAATACTTCGCTCGTTTCACCTATCCGCCTACCATCGAGAAAGTTGCTTTTGCAATTCATGACGATGTGGGCCGAAGGCTGGTCCACATGGATGATTTCTCCTTAGCGTTAGCGGCGATTTTTCGCGCGATTGAAACAATAGGCTGATAGGAGTCAGATGGATCGTTCAGAGAAAATACTATTTGACATAGGTCAGTATTGTTGACCCAGCTTCAAATATGGCGAAATTAAGTTCGCCTAATACGTTAACAGCGGATTACGGTATTCTGTTCATTGCGACTGTTTCGCTTGACTCGGTAAAACAGTAGCTGCCAATATTCGGGGGTCATCTGAGAATCGAGATGACCGGCGCGAAAAAGCCGGGGCTGCAACCCCGGCTTCGTGTCGCTTACCAACGAACCTTGGACTGTTGCTGGTAATCGTGTGACAAGCGTTAGAAAACCTCCCAAGCGCATATCTGTCAATCGTCCAAGGTTCATTTAAGGATCACTTTAAATGACCAGACCGACACATGGACTAAGTTTTGAAGACGCTGTTGCCGTTTGGCTTCATCGTTGGAATGGTAAGCTTCAGCATGAAATCGCTGCACTTTTCGGTGTTAATCAGGGCCGTGTAAACGAAGTTCTGAAAGAGCGAAAACATGTTGGTAGCCAAAGTGTCGCAGCTTCGAAGCGAAGTGCGGCGTAATGGCAAAATGGAATGTAGCTCTCGTTAGAGAGCAGGGCGTGAATTTTGCCGTGGCATTGGTGAAGGATCACGTGGTTCAAAGCAGGCACCAGTCTGAAGAGCTGGTATCTTCCCTGACCATGCGCCTCAGACAGCCTGTTGTCCTCCTTGGCGAGGACAATAACCGCTACTTTGGTAGATCTGATATCGTTCGCTTCCTACAGAACGTGCACCCATCTCGCTTGCCGTGGCGTGAAGTCACGTTCAACTAGTCGATTTGTCTTCTTATGCGGGCGGGATGAAAATCCTGCCCGCGTTTCTTTGTCGCGTTTGCTATGTGACGCTGCAAAATCTTCTGGAATCGTTCGTCTGTAAGACAATGCGTTGCCTCTTCTGTTTATCGCATGGAAAGCCTCCTCGTAAGGAGGCCTCATGTCACTGGTAAAGCGTGGAAATTCGAAGTTCTGGTATGTTCAGTTCCAGATCGACCACCAGACAATCGTTCGGTCGACAAAGACGACCGAACGCAGGGTTGCCGAACAGGTCGCGGCGAAAATTCGAGCTGATGTCCACGCTGAACTACTGCTCGGAAAAAAGGAGCAGATCACCTTGGAGACTGCGCTTCGTCGATTTGCAAACACGAAGGTTGGAACCGCGAACTACCGCAATCTGGAAAGTCAGATCAGGATCATTCTCAGCGCTATCGACTGCTCGATTCTGTTGGTGAAGGTCACTTCCGATACCCTGGAACAGTTTCGGCAGAAGCGTTTATCCCAAGGGTGCGGATCGCAGACGATCAAGCACGGAATGAACTGTTTGATCGGAGCAATCCGGCTTGCTCGAAAGGACGGCTATCAATGTCCGTCCGTCGACGCCCCCTTGATTAGAACAGCAAATTCCAGAGTGCGGTATCTGAGTGTTGAGGAAGAGCGCCGCCTACTGCGCGAATTAGACCCTACACGCGTCACCAATGGTCTATCTGCTGAACCCGCTCGTCGTGCTGATCGCCAGAAATGGATGCAGGACAATTATGATCTGGTCGTCATGCTGATCGACACCGGCGCGCGCTATAGCGAAATCGCCAATATTGCGTGGAAGGACATCGATCTTAACGGCGGTGAAATACGCCTATGGCGCTCCAAGGTTCAAAACGAGAGCGTGATCTATATGACAGACCGTGTGGAAACGATTCTTCGCCGTCGCCGAAGGGAGAGCAATGGTCTGACCGTCTTTGCCAACAAGGCGGGAGAGAGGAGGGGGTACTCGGCGATTGCCATCCGCAAGGCGTTCCGTCGCGCCGGCCTGGATGATTGCACGATCCACACACTTCGGCATACGCACGCAACGCGCCTTGTTCAAAACGGGCTGTCCATTCAAGAGGTCAAGGCCGTGCTCGGTCACACCGATATCCGAACGACAATGCGATATGCCCATCTTGAGCAGGCGGTTGTCACCCGCAAGGCACGCGATATCGTGAACGCCTTGAACCGCTCGAATTTCTCCGGCCTAAATTCCGCCTTGTGATTTTTTATCCAATAGTTGGGGTAAGGAAACTCGGCGCTTCAGCAGTCGACGCCTCGTTGATTTCGCGCTTCCATCTCTGCTGCGCCCTCCGGCTCCTCATATCGTCCATGAACACCAAGAAATGAACCTTGCGGGTGATATCTGCCATCTTGCCCAAGGAAAGCTCCTGGCAAATGATATCTGCCGTCCCGACCGGGGAAAGACCCTGTGAAATGGTATTTCCCATCCTGCCCAAGGAAGCACCCTTGTGGATGATATCTGCCGTCCTGTCCTAAGAAGGCTCCCTGTGGGTGATACTTCCCATCGCGCCCCAAGAAAGAACCAGGCGGATGATACTTGCCATCCTGTCCCAGGAAATGGCCGGCTGGATGATAGCGCCCGTCAGGTCGCAAGCTTTCGCCTCTGCGGTGGTACTTGCCATCCTGACCCAGAAAAGAGCCGGGCGGATGATAGCGGCCATCTTGGCCTAGAAAATAGCCCTTCGGGTGATATTTTCCGTCCCTACCTAGAAATGATCCCGTTGGGTGATACTTTCCATCGATTCCAAGGAATTTCCCAGCCATCCAAATCTCCTGAACATATCAGGAACATACTGGCTGAATGCCGTGAGTGCAAGTACGGCTCCTGTCTCCGCCCGAGATCCCCATGCGTGGCTGGGGAGCGCCTCCATTAAAATAATAGGCGATGCAGATATTCTGCGAACATCCCAATTTCAGGCAATCACGCTAGCGCGTAAGCATCTCAAGCTTATTGCCTAGCGTCAGTTACATTGGGAATCCTGCTGGAAAGTTGTCGATATTATTACGGTAGGAGGGGCTCCTTTACATTTGACGCCTACGAATATCTTCCAGATACCTATGCTCTCCCAGCGAAACCTAATAAAATCGTGTGTTTTTATCTGGTTTGATTTTTCATTGTAGGGCTGTGAGAGCGGTAGCTGTGCGCTAATAGCTGATATCGGCTGGTGTGGGTTGAACGACCGATTAGGGGCCGGGAGCAGACTGGCGGCTTTAAGGTGGCGCTTGGAAGAAGTTGTCGGTCAGCTAACGCGCACATCCGCTGCTCGGGGCGGCACGCTTTCAGGCACTAAAATTCTCAATATTCGACCGATCCTGCATCCACTCCGATTGTTCGCATTGTCAACAACGCGTCGTCGAGACTTCGCTGGAATCAGTCGCAACAGCGGCAGTTATCCCGCTGCCAATTGACCTTCCGCAGTGAGGTGAATCACGTGGGGCACAGGCAATTCCTTGACCCTTCCGCTGGTAATGCGCGGATCACCGATTGGGCAGCGAAAAAGTTCGAGGAAGAACCGGTACGTTGTCCATGTGCAGACGCGGTGGATGTCCCGGTTCTGGGTACCGGTGAAACGGGTAGCCGATCCGGCACGGAATCCTTTGCTTGAGTAACTCATTACGAAGGCGCTCGGAGTATGACCCAGCATCTTCTGGCATTGCTCCCCCAACTCATCCATCACGGCGTTGGGCACCTGTTGGTAGGGTTCGGCCTTCTTCGCTTGGATTAGAACCCCCTTGGAGTACCTTTCGGTCGGGGTGTTGACGGACACGTGCAAGAGAATGTCTGCGCCAATGCGCTTTTCTTCACCAGCCTTCCCTTTTCCATTCCGCACGATGGCGCTTGACCAGGAAAGTCCCCCGATCTGCCCGGTCATTTTGGAGTCAAGCTGACTAATGAGATAAGTGCTGATCTCGGGTTCGTCGAACACCCCGCCGCTGTTGTATTTCTCAACGGTGTTCCAGACCGCGCCATCTGCCGCGCGTGCAGCGGCCTGCATAGCTTCGTCGAACCTCACAGTCCACTCCCCAGTTGTTGACGGACTCTTATCCGATTGATTCGGCCTTGAAGAAAGCCACGGCGTTGCCTTGCCTTCCGAAGTTGCGTCGCTACCTCTACCGATTTACCCCGCCCTTCCATTCAGGCCCCCCCCGCCGGTGCTGTCATAACCGCAACCTGCACCTCCGACCCAAGCGTCAATAAGGTTGTTCGTCCATCTTCCTGAAACCATAGATCGACGATCTGAGCATCAGTGCTTGCAGGCAGTGGGTCAGCACGGCGAACCTTGAACGTCGTAGGAAGATTGACGGAATTGCCGAAGACGAGCGCGTGCTGCTTCGGAAGCGAAGGCAGCCGTTTTAAGACGCTGTCGGAAATGAAAGGTGTCATCTGCCTGATCTGGGACAGGTCATCAGGGTTTTGAATTCGGTGAACAACAAAATTCGAACACTGAGAAAGCACGGTCTTGGACAATTCGCTTGGGCGCTGCGATGCGACAAGGAGGAACAAGCCATATTTCCGGCCCTCCTTGGCAATGCGCTCGAAGATGCGCCCGGCGTCCATGGCATATCGCGATGGGGTCGAAGCTACGTAGCGATGAGCCTCCTCGAGCAACAGATGCACGGGGAAGTGGTTGCGTGGTTCAGCGTGCCGAAGGAGTCGAAACACCATTCGCGCGAGTACCGCGCTGATGAGCTCTACCACCTCGTCTTCCACCGCGTTCATATCGAGAATGACGATCTGGGACGATTTGACGTGTCCATCCCCTTGAGCGGCAGTCAGGCCCAGCAAACCGGCAAGGAATTCGAATTGCGACACCTGGTCGGTGGATGTATGCCGGAGAAACTCGTAATCGACCCGTTTCTCCAGCGCCTTGAAGCGGGTGACCATCTGCGAACAGTAATCCCGGATTTGGCGGTTTCCGTGAGCTTCCTCGTAAAGCAAGGCCAGATCGATCGCGTCTCCAAGCGCAATGAAATCGAAAGGTATGTTTTCGTAGTCGGGGAATTTGATCGCCGGGTCGATGAAACCACCCTTACCGTTGGAACCCGCGAGGTATGTATATGCGTTCGTCAGGCCGGGCATGTTCCCGAAATTGACCTTGATGTCCTGGTCGAGGATGCTCGCATTTATCTCAGTCGTGCGAAATCGCTGCAGGATGCCGCGAATCCGCGTCTCCTTCGCCCCTGGCGGTGTTTCGTCACCCAATATCTGTGTTATGCAGGTCGCGAGGATGTGGTTTCTGATCTTCATGAGTTGAGCTCCCGAAGCTTGGCCGAATAGCGAAACCAAGCCCAGTGCCATCCGTAGGATAGGGAGCTGCGTTCGCTCGCTGGCCTGCAGTAGGAGCTCCCATTCCGAAAGGTCGAGGAACCAATGGGGCAGTCGGAAGGCCCCGGCGGCGGACGTGCCGTCGATGATAAGCCGCTTGACTCCGATCTGGGCCCGGCTTCCCAGTTCCTTGAATGCTTCATGGTACTCGCCGTTTACGTCAAGGACGACGAATGTCGCGCCTCGGGCGCGATGCTCGTCCGCTTTTTCGAAGAGCGATTGCAGGACCGATGCGACGGTGCACGACTTACCGCTCCCGGTGTTGCCAAGCACCGCCACGTGGCCGCCGAAAAAGTCGTCAATCCTGACCTTGACCTGGTAATCTTCGAAGATGACGGACTTGCCGATCGCCAGATTGCGGAAGCGAGTCGCATTGGGTGGCGTCGGCGGTCCCCCATCCACGCCCGTCGACGGCTCCGTGTCTTTCTCGGTGTCGAATATGCGATCTAGTTCAGCGTCCAACGAATACAAGACGTCGGCGAAAAGCGAAGGGAAAACCGAGACGCCGAAGCGGAACTTTCCGTCACTCGCCATGGGGAGCATCCCGACCGGGACGAGATCGAGAAACTTGGCTGCATTTGCCTTTTCCATTTCTCCGCCGTCACGGGCCTGGCCGTCCCTTTCCCGCAAGCCCACGACCTCCGCCACGACATACTCGGGAGGCGTGGGAACCATTAGGAACGATCCAAGACGTGCGACGTAGTGAACGCCGTCGAATCCGACGACAGTAAAATTGTCGGTTCCGGCGTGAACCTCGACTACAAACCGATCCGCGGAGACGGATATCACCTTACCGATGGCGCGACGGCGGTCGTCATTGCTCATCTGCGGCGTCTTTCTTCGCTCCCATGGTCTCCATAACCAGGCGAACCGCGTCGTCGATCCTGTCGCTCTGCCGCTGCGGCATGAAATGCTCGACGATCATATTGAAGTAGTGAGCGGGGTTTTTCTCATCGGGACCGTCGCCGCCGATGATCCAGATGCGTTCGTCACGGAGGCCGCGCAGCTTTGCGATCTCTCCCTTGGCGTTGGGATTTGCGAACACGATCAGCCTGAACGTCGGAATAGTCAGTGCCTGATAGATGATGTTGTTTAGATGCTCGTCGCCGAACGCGAAACCGGCCGTGATCAGAACGCTTTGCTCTCGCACGATACGACTTTGAAACTCGCGGAAAAGGTCGGAATAAGGCGAACCAAGACTCGAATTCTGCTTAGCCGGAGTCGGATAGATCATAACCTTAGACGCGCCGTCCTGCGGCCAAAGCTCGCGGATGGGAAACAGTCCGTGGTCGTCCTCTGTCCAGCTCAACGAGCCGTGCAGCTTGCAAAGATACACAAATCCGTCGACGGCGGACCACTTCCGGCTCGTGACGTCGAGCTGTTCGGCGAGGGCGTAGCGGAAAGTGGCAGGATTGAATCGACGCTCGACAACTCCCGAAAACCCGTTGGCATATGGCAAACCGAGGCGATCCATCGCGCGCTCGTTGAAGAGGTCGTAATTGGTTGTGAAAATCCATGGCCGGGGCAACGACCTATCCCGTAGCACCAGGCGGCGGTAGAAGCTCTCGTACACGTCCAGGACCGCGTTGTCTCCGGAGGCGAAATTCCCTTTTGTGCACCTTTCCCAGAGAAAGCTTTTCACCTTGTTGATAATGCCCTCGACAGTATCAAGGAAGCTGGCATGCTTGGGATTGTCGCTGCGCCTGTAGATGAACGCTAGGCTGAACAGGAGCTCCATAAGCCGTTCGAGATTCCACGTGTATTCGGTATCTTGGAGGGCTGCGCCTCTCACTTTGAGAAACTCGACTTCTTCCGAAGTAGGCCCCCATTCGGGCGGTTTGATAGGGTCGAAATTATCGTCTAAGTCCGGCGGCAAGGGATGCTTGCAGAACTCGGAAGCCAACGGACCCATCGTCGGGATACCCCGCTGCTTATCGTCGATTTCCAGCGAGGAGCAGCCTGCTCCGAGGAGAAACGCGATGTTGCGCGCATTGAGAGCTTCGCTCAGAGCTTTCCGAACGATGCTAGGCCCACTCTCCCAATCGAGCGCCGTGGTCGACTGATCCCCATGACGAACGAAGTGAAATTGCCGCGGCTTCGCTGTGTCCTGATCCGACACCAAATTCTCCCACCTGAATGTAATCGGAACGGGCACCGACGTGAATCACATGCTCCGATTGCGAAATACTATATAAATTCGCCGTTATATCCAGTGTCGGGTGGCCACATAGACCAAGGTAGGCCCCTTTATGCAGTAGTGGACGCTGCCAGCTTTGCGCCGTCCAGAGGTCAGTCTTGTTCTCGCGCTTGAACCGCCAGTGCATGATCTTCTAGTCGTAATTGCGCGAATCTGACTAAACGGTCATCATCCAAGGCAGGTTGGTCAGTTTGTTGTTGGGATGCGATGTCCGCTGGTGGCACGGCCCTTGCGAAGCAGACTGACGGCTCTCAGGCGTTAGAGCGGCTAAAGTAAACGGCCGAAATGCAGGCGCAAAGCGGAAATTATTTCCTCTTCGGGGCCGACGATCTGACTGTCCGCTTCTGTCTTGTGGACGAAGGAAGCGGACAACCTCGGAGGGATGAGTCCTGCGTGATAGCCGTTGCCGCGGAGTGAGCTTGGACTTCCGCCCGGTGCATAAACCGCGTTATAATCAAATAGAACACCCGAACGAAGATTACTGCCAGCACCGTTCCGGAAATCATTCCGCCAAACATGAGACCTCTGACGTCGAATCTATCTGGCGGTCGGTCAGTCGGGAAACTCATCAGTGTAATGGATATTGGATAGGCGATACTGCGTTCTGAGGCAGTGGCGAGCGAGTGCGTGTATTACTTCGGCAGCTAAATACAGCCTCTGGATTTCGAGGGAAGAGTCCGCGTCCGACGGAACTTGGGCCGAAGCATGCGCGGTCGCTACTCGGCAATTCTGCGAAATGTATTTTTCAACCTCGATACCGTCGCGAGCAATATGAAAATCTCTGATCGTTTCTGGCTGTAGGGTACTTTCTACGAGCGGGAACGCGTCCCTAATCCACTCTATCGTTGGGTTTGGATCGCCTCGCTTCGACGCCGCCCTGACCTCAAACACCTTGAAGAAGCTCAGGACCGCAAATGTCACCAGCCCTGCTTCGCGTGCATTAAGCCCCTCTCGATAGTACGCGAGCCTCTGCCTTAGCTCCTGATCGGTAGGTAAGGTTCTTGAAAATAGCCATTGCGAAGTCGTTGAGAAGCCTTTTCGGGACAGAGAAACTGGCACGGGCACCGGGTTTCCTGACCAACCGAATCCAAGGACTGCATACTGATCATCACACCAAGCCAGTAGGCTTAAAAAGCGATTGAGCAAGGTTCTCGCTTCTTCCGCCGAGAGCCGTTCTGTGGCGAGATCTATGCTTATCGAATGGGAGTTTTCCTTCGTCCTAGGAAACAGCACAAATTGATACCCCTCGAACTTCATACGGGTCGGTTCACTAGGCCAAGCTGCTTGGGTATCAACGGCTAAATTGAGGAACCGCGAGTTTTGGCGCGCGCCCAAACGCTTATGAAAAGCGTTTTTCTCTTCTTCGGTTTCGTATTCTCGCCAGTCTGTTTTCAACGGTAGGTCGAGATGGCGTGATAGCGTCAAATCTCTCCGTAGGCGTAGGAAGAAGTCCTGTCCAAGCGTAAGTTGCCTGCCGGAAATCGCGCGCATTTTGTCATGATCGTAGCGCTCCTCAGCGCCCTCCGCCAAAAGTGTAGTCGCCATGTGAGAAACGTAGGATACAACCTTACGAATACCCCCTCCATCAAATACCGCTCGGGCATGGTATTCCTCGCTGCCATAGTCACGCTCGATAGAAAACGTTATCCCGACGAGTGATCGACATCCTAGATCACTGGCAAGAATGGCTGCTATTGTCTCCCGCAAGGTCGTCGTGCTCTCGAACGACGCACGACCTCCGCCAACTGCACATAACCCGCCAAGAATGAGCGACGCGTGTCCTGCCCAACCGGGCAACGATGGCACAAAACCCAGGATTGCGTTTGCAACCTCGGTGTCGGTCAGCCGCTTGGCTGCATTTTCTCTTCCTCTCGGAAGAAGTGCACATCCTCGCAGGCGCTCGAAACGGGTTAACGTCTCATCAAATGGTGACCCGCTGGCGAGAATTTCATGAAGAAGGTGAGCAAGATTCTTGGCGTACATGCTTGATTTCTATCACGCATCTGGTGGCTTAGTGATAGTCCAGAACGGAAAACCGCCCCGGTATATCTAGTCTTTCCATGATTTATGTCTGAATAGGTTGTGGGGCCTACTACAACCCTTGCCTTCTACGTAGCATATATCAAGGAACAGCTCCTCGGAATGCCGAGCCGCACGAAACAATCTAGCTGCCTGTGCGTGAGAGCCGCAACGTCCATTCGGAGGGAACAATGATAGAAGACGCCCGGCAAAAGGCACTCTCTCCTCGATTAGAGGACTTAATCAGCGACGTCCGGTTAGCCCGCCTATTTTCATTGGATCCACAACCCTGCGCGTTGCAACTATGGATCCTGCAGATCAGGGTGGACAATGAGAACGAAAACCGAATCCTGTATGGCCGAGTGCTTCCCTATAGCTTCTCAAACAATACCTGGTCGGCGACGGAGGACGACAATTTCGAGTTTCTCGGTGCGGCTCAGGCGCAGGTTGTCCGGCTGAACCTGTACCTCGGCAGCGAGCGATGCGCAGAGGTTCTTAAATTGCTTTGCGCTGGCGAGACCATCGCAGCGATCAGTGGCACTCTCAACCTCAGTCTCCCCGACAATCTACGTACCCGGCTTGGCACAACAGCCCTGGACGGAGGAGCACTCATATACAGGCCAGCCGCATATCTGCTCAATCGGGGTGCGCATGACAAGCATTCCCTTGTAAGTCCTCATGAAACAGCAGGGGCATTCAGTGCCTCGATCGCACAGGCCGACAAGAAAGGGCTTTTTCGGATTGGAGAGAATTACGACATCGCGTTGACTAATCTCGTTGTGACACATTTGAACGACGACACTGGTCTCGACTTTGGCGGCGCGGATGTAACCCGGTTCGGAGATATCGAACTCATCGTGTTTCCGGGGCTTGATGACAAGGAAAGATTTCTGCTGGACGTGCGATGGACAACTGCGCCGCTCGCATTGGAGGTTCGCTTCGATGCAAAGCAGGTTGCGGCATATCAGAGCTTTCAGTTTCGAGTCTCAGTCAGCAGTGATGATCATATCTATCATTCGTGCATCGCGTTTGCCGAGCGAGAGGACGAGGGAACTTATAGACATCGATTTGAACTAAGCGAGGGGCTGCGCGCCCGCAGCGACAGCACGGATATCGAGATATTTGGCTTCAGCGGCGCAATTTCCGGCGAGGGGACGTTATGTTGCCGCTGGCGTATGCACTATATTCGAGAAATCCATTTCGGACTGCAAGCAATGGGCTCAGCCCCGATCCCGGTTAAATTCGATTGGCTGCAGAAAACTGCGCGACCATCGAGTACGGAACGAGTGAAGGCAGTGCTGACGCTCAACGGCGGCGGCGTGGTGACGAACAGCAAGGTTGGCGGGCGCGAAGCCGATCCATGGGTACCAGTGAATCGTGAGCTCCGCTCACTCTTCGGAAAGCTTCATCCGAGCAAATCGGAGGCCAGATTTTTTCAGCGTTGGAATCAAGGCGATGGCGAAGGCCGCTTGCAGTTCACGGAGTGGTTCAAGACCCTCCTCACGAAATACAACGAGCACCAGATCTTGATATTCGACCCCTATTTCGAGGATGCCGGGTTGGGGTTGGTGCTGCTTTCGGCGGCAGCAAAGGCGCAATACCTGATATTCACATCGTTACCCAAGGCTTCGAAAAGTGACGACGCGATTGTGAATGGGGAGGCGGTACCCCAGTCCGATCGCATGAACAATCTCATGGCAAGCTGCGAACGCAATCGTCAGCAGATGGAAGGTATGAATCTCAGGATCTACGGATTGCGAGAAGGACGCCTTCATGACCGGTACATCCTAGTCATTGCGCCGGACGGTCTCCCGGCCGCAGGCTTCAATCTCTCCAATTCTTTACAAAAAGCGGCCGAAAACTACCCGCTCCTTATCACTCCGATTCCGGCCGACACTTTGCTCGACGTCGAGCGGTACAAAACGGGGCTGGTGGCGGAAGCAATGGCTGCTCACAGTGGTCAAGACGCCATCAATCAACCAATCAAACTCCTCTTCGAGGCGGGAGGACGGGCCACTGTGCCGCGTCGCTATGAACCCCTACGCTTCCTACAGAAAGAAGGAGTCGGAGATATTCTTGCCACTTGGACCGGCGAGCGGTCGTTGGAAGGATTGGCGGGCGATCACTTAAGAGAATGTATGACGCAGCTCGGTCTCATCAAGGATGACAGGTTCTCCGTCACGGCGAGGTCGGGCCTTTTAAACTGCATCCAAAAGAGAGGAAAAGATTTCTCCGGGTTTGACGCAGATTGGGGCATAATTGGCGACGTTCTCGCCCATACCTGGTCAGACGGCAAAACGGTCCGTGAACTCCAGGAAAACCCCGCCTTCTTGGAATTCCTGGCGTCTTTCATTCAGATGGCATTTGATCGGCAACCCGAGGCTGCCGACGGAGCACTTGCGTTTCTCAACACCGATATTGTCCGGGAGCCGTTGGATACGTTGCTGCACAAGTCCTACCGACCGGACCATTTTTCTCATACAACGAAATACAACGGCCTCGGCTGGGCAGATTTTTTCGCCATCAAGCTCCTGTGGACTTATGCGCCGAACAAGATATTGGCCATTGCCACAGACCAGATGAAGGATATGCTGGCTGAGGCGAGAAGCGCGAACGTGCAACGCATGTTGGTCTTGAGCCAAATCATCAGCGAAATCTCACAATCCGTAATGTTCGAGATTAACAGGGACCAGAGAGCTTCGCTCGTTCAAAGCGATATTGCACTTCTGCATTGGTTGGGATTGAACGCGATCGAGACCGGTCTCCAGGAGCCTGAGGCGCGAGACTCGTCGCTGAATCTGATACATACGTTACCACCAGCCGCGCAGGTTCAAGCTCTCGGCTGGATGACAGCTCGTGCGGCACGCTCATCCGATAAGGCCGAAGTCTATAAGGCACTGCTTGAGGCTTTAGATAAAGCTCTGCCTCCCGAACTCACTCATAATGATCTGAGCTGGCTTGTCGACTCATTGCGTGGACACATGCATCATCTCGGTTGGGCGGAGCCGTGGCTATTCGAAGATGTCATCTCCCCACTCGTTCAAGGTGGCCGCGTCCAGGTAGATGATGCTTGCCGTGTGTGGAGTGACGAATTGGAAGTGCTTTTGGGCGATGGTCGGGCGAGTCAATCAAGGCTTTTCGAAATATCTCGAGAAGGTCGAACTACCAATATAAGCGCGTATCTCTTTGCGCACAGCACTGCGGTCAGGCAACGGGCAACCATCAACGTGCTGAGAAAGATCTTGAAGCGCAAAGAGCGTGCGGTGCGACAACCACTTGCGAGTACATCAAACTGGGCGCAGTGGAACGACGGGCTCATCGTGTCAATGTGGATTTTTGCGTGGTCGCGATGGGCAGAATATTATTTGCAGGCTAGCGGTCTTCGCCAACCTGACCTGGATGACCTGCTGAAGAGCGCAGGCGCACTCGCGACACTGCGTCCCATAGAGGAGTGGAAGGTGTTCGGACCTGGCCGCTCCGGTGACATGGCCTCTTTTCTTGAACAAGCAGAAGCACTTCTCGCGAATGGCCCGCTAGCCAGGCCAACATGATCGCCGCCTTTAGTTTCGTGAGTTCGTATGTGCCATTTGATGGCTATGCTTCGAGCAACAATCAAGTGACGTCCGCTTTGGGGATTTTGGAATACGTTCCAGATTGACTGATTTGCAGGCGCGAAGCTGCCGAGGCTGGACAACGTGGACTCATCCACTCTGGGCCGAAACCGTAGCCCGTATCGGCTGGCTACTTGGTGAATGTGTCGTCCGTTGACTGTGAATAGCAGCGGGGCGACGAAGCGCTGATGACGTCAAGCCCTCTCGATTTCGACTGCGATTTTCGCCGCGCCGCATCACATGAAGTGGTGCAGATTGACCAAATCTCTCGCCAAGCCATGTTTGAGATATATGGGGGATTTGAAGACGGGGGCCCCTTTTCTCAGTCGCTATTCTTTGCGGAAATCGCTGTCGTGGGTTCGGAGATTATCGGAGTTGCTGTGTTCTTAGACGAGGCGCTGATCTGTCTCTATGTTGTGGAGCGTTTCAGGAGTTCAGGCGTTGGAACCTGCCTTCTGCACAACGCGATGCTCTCTGGCGTTCGAACCGCTTTGATTCCTTCAGGAAATGATCGGGCGAAGACTTTCTTCACCCACAGGGGATGGTGTGCTGGAAAAGAAAATCCTGCCGAGAGCGGTTATGGTATTTTCTCCAAAGTGGTCATGCACTGCGGTATCCAGAACCAGAAAAATAAAACTTAGTCAGAATCCGAGGCGGCCTGCGCTCGAGCCTAAATAGTCCATATAGGCTCGATTTATCTACCTTACGGCTACCCTCTGCGTTTTTTACTCGACTCGTTTGCGAATTTTCATCCTACCCTCCGGTGGGAGTATATTGTTATGTTTAAATGTATTGTAAAATAAAGTTATTATAAAAAATTGATATTACTGTTTTATGCATATATATAAATGAATTTGTAGATTATTATTGAGGTTTTATTTGTATGATTAAAATCAACGTTTGTTTTCCCACATATTAAAGCAATAATTTCAAAATGGAACAAAACATGAACAAATCTCTAATGCAACGGAGTGTAATTTCAATTAAGTTGGAGAAGGTAATGGGCCGGCAAAGCAGATATTTGAAAGAACCGAAATGGAAAAATGAACAATGAATAAAATGAAAAAGTCTGAATATAGCGAGGCACTTGTTGGCTGGGTGAGGGATCTAATCAAAGAAAGATATGAAGTTGAGAAAGCTGCATATCAAACATTTGAGAGCTATCTAATATCCAATTTTTACCTCGTAACATTGGTGTTCAATCAGAGTAAAATCTTACAAAAATACAAAGGTGATGATCAGAAATATGCAGTTGGTGAGGTCGAATTAAAGCAATTTCGCCATCTGTATAATCTGGTTTGCCGGGAGGCCTTAGGAAGGAAATATAATAAGGCTCAAAACACTGAGAAGCCTCTGAGTATTGCTTGCATTGATGCGAATGGGTCACGCTACTGGAGTGAAGTGGGTGACTTTGATAACATTCATATACATTCTGTATGGCTTATGAATTCTTCAATAAAGGAGTGTTTTGATAAGGTTGTCAAAGGTATGTTAGAGAAATCTAGCGGTGCAATTGATATCGAGAACGTGGATGTCAAGCGGTATACAGGTGATATAGATAAAGTAATATCATATACAATGAAATTTGATGCTTTCACCAGAGATGGTGACGATCTGGGGATAACATTTCATATACTTCCAGACGCTCTTTGATGGGTGAGAAGTATATACTTACGCGGATGCCAATTATTTTGATTTTCGCCGCCCCGGTCTAAGCGGTGATGGCTTGTTCTCATTGTCTGCCGGCTGAACGAACAACTGAGAAATGTGCACTTCGAGTGCATTGGCCAATCGGGCGAGGATTGCAACAGTTGGGTTGCGTTTCCCTCTTTCCAGATACCCCACATACGCTCGTTCGACCTCGGCGATCAAAGCCAAATCGTCCTGAGAAATTTTGCGTTCAACACGCAATCTCCTGAGATTCCAGCCGACGAGCTCTTGCACTTCCATGTGCAACAGCAATCACTTGCGCTTGAATAAAACCACGTAATATAGGACCATAAATTGAAGGCGAGATTGCAGCTCGCTGTAACGTGGAGAACGAAATGCAAGAGACTCCGTCGGTGGCGACAATCGAATGCCCATACTGCTCGGAAGTGATCAATGCGAAGTCGAAGAAGTGCCGTCACTGCGGGGAAATTCTCGACCATCAGATGCGGGAGCTTGAGCTTCTGAAATCGCAACGGAACAGCCCGAACGTGTTTATGAATGCTGGCGGTGCAGCGGCTTCGGCGTCGTCTGCATCGTCTTCATCTTCGGGAGGGGAGGGGAATCTGCTGCGCCGTTTCCCGCATTGGATTCACATCCTCATTGCCATTGTGACGGGCGGGCTTTGGTTCCCGGTGTACCTGTTGATGTATCTATTCCGGAACAAGCGGTATTACTATTGAAGGTGGATATCGCCCGTTGAATGGATCGCTTCCTTCGCGGATGCCGTAGTCCATGGTTTTACAAAACGGATTGCAAGAGAGCGTCAAACTTTCCCCATTACCCGATCTGATTGAGCATATTGCCGGAGAGTTTGCTCCGGCTGTCATGGCGATTTGGGGGAGGTTTGATGTTGTCGAATATGTGATGGCAACATCGACTCAACGTCACGTCTGGCATGCGGCTCTTGCTGCGGACGACGATTTTCTGCTGATGAGTAAATGGTTGACCCGAAACAGGCTGAAAGTGATCCTGAAGCGAGCCTACGGAAGCTATCCATCAGGTATGGTTCGTTTGCTTTCAAGGCTTGGACCCCGTGCGGAAACGAGGGAATTCTATCGATCCGCTCATGTTGCGCTCAGCCGTGGGGATATGCTGACGAGGATATTGCAGCACTCAAAAACAATTGATCCTCACGTTGTTTTCGCAATTGCCGAACTGCCAACAGATTTGGTCAGCGTTCGGATGGCCAGCCATTTGTTACGAAAGGGTGTTTCCGCTTGTGAAATCGTAGAAATGTCCTGGTTGGTGAAGCGGGTTGTCGAAGTGTCAGGGTCGGTGGCCATTTTGAATTTACTGGCCAATTCCAAGAACCCTGTAGTCACGGTGCGCAAGGCAATTGCCTGTCTTCCGTTTCCCGCTCCACCGTGGAAGGCGGAGGGATTGATCCCGGTACAATCGGCGGAGGAGCTTTCCGATGTGGCTCGTCGTTTAGGGAACTGCCTGAGTGATCACGATATTTTCTATTCGTCTTGCCTCGATGTTCAGTCCGGGATTGCATTCTATTTCATCACTCGATCAGCCACGCCGCTGCTGTTGAAGTTCACCAAGTTCGGTGGTCTTGGCTGGTATCTTGATGAATGTCGTGGGGCGGGAAATCGTCCTCCTACTAGGGAAGAGATTGAGCAGATCAGTAGCGTTCATTCGGATATCGAGGGCGTGTGGTGCCGAAGGCTGAGCTATGAAATGCGGTAGAGGATTCCATTTTCATCCTGTGTGTAGAAAATTGGAGGTAATGTCTGTGAAGATTTTGATTTCGGCGGCTCTTTCGATGCTTGCTTTCTCGGATGCTATTGCCGCAGTTCCATTCAAGAAGAATTCGAATGGTGATTTAACGATCAAGGTTTCTAGAATTACAAAGAGGCATATTGGAGAGCTTGGGCGTGATATTCCCGGCAATCAGGGTAAGTGCGTTCGTTTTCAGATATTGGATTTTCAAGATTACGAAATGAATGATGCGATCATGCGTCTTCCAGCGGAGAGGCAGGGCATTGAATTTGAGTCACTTGGAGATGGGCATATTACTGTGATCTGCGCCAGATTCAGCGAGGATCACTACGATTCCAGTGGCGATCTTGAGAGATCTACCGGGTACGAAGAAATCGAAGGGTACGAAAGGTAGGGCGGTGTTATCTGCGCCAACGAAGCCTCCGCGCTCGGCGCCTTCTCCGGCTTCCATGCCCGCGGCCTCGTCCACGGCCGCGACGCGGTGATCAACGCCACCGACGACCTCAACGTCAGCCAGTATTTCGCCCCGCCGATCACCACCTATTTCCTGCCGATCCACGAGCCGAGCGAACTCCTCGGCCGCTACATCCTGCGCCGCATGGAGGGCGAGGCCCCCGAAGCGCTCCAGACCCTCATCATGCCCAAGCTGATCGAGCGCTCCGACGACCGCCTCGCTTGACACGCCTCGCGAACTGTTGAATGAGTGCGGCCTCGGCGCTGCCTCGCGGGTATGATGTAATGGTAGCCTGTCAGCTTCCCAAGCTGAACGCGCGGGTTCGATTCCCGCTACCCGCTCCAGCCGCCGCCTTCCTTTTTTGCTGTTCCTTCCGGTGCTGCCCGCCTGCGCCGTCCCTTTCGCTTATGTGGTGCAATGCAAAATAAAAACGTTTATATTTTTTCTTGAAAACGTTTTTATTCCTTGTTACCGTTTTCGTGAGGATGGGGCGGCGCCTGCGCGGCCCCAAGGATTTGTCGGGCGTTCGCCGGAGGGGCGGCGCCGACGGTTGAGGAGGAAGAGATGAGGAAATTCGTTGCAACGCTTGCGCTGGCCGTCTTCGCGGCCGGTGGTGTCCACGCCGCCGACCTCGGCGGCAAGCTCCTGAAGGTCGGGTCCGACACGACCTCGCCGCCGATGGAGAGCGTCGATCCGGCAAGCGGCCAGATCGTCGGCTTCGACGTCGACGTGGTGAACGCGATCTGCGCCAAGATCAACTGCCAGGCCGAGTTCGTGACGACCGGCTGGGACGGCATCTTCGCCGCGCTCGACCAGGGCAGCTTCGACCTCGTGGCCTCGGGCGTGTCGATCACCGACGAGCGCAAGAAGGCGATGGATTTCTCCGATCCCTATATCGTCAACAGCCAGGCCGTGCTGACGCGCGCCGAGGACCAGGGCATCACGCTCGAAAAATTCAAGGCCGAAGGCCGCAAGCTCTCCGCCCAGGCCAACACGACGGACGCGCAGGTCGCCGAAGGCGTCGTCGGCAAGGAGAACGTCGTCGCCTATGACACGTTCAGCGCCGCCATCATCGCGCTCAAGAACAAGGACGTCGACGGCGTCGTGATCAACGGCGCGAATGCCGCCGCCTACGAGCGCGAATTCGCCGGCGAGCTGGTCGCCTCCATCAAGGACCTCGAATCCGACCCGATCGGCCTCGTCTTCCGCAAGGGCGACGAGAATGTCGCCGCCTTCAACGAGGGCCTGAAGGCGATCAAGGACGACGGCACGCTCGACCAGCTCGTCGCCAAGTACTGGGGCCTCAAGTAGGATGCCCTCGCCGGGAGCGCCTGACGCTCCCGGCCGTCTTCCCCGATCGCGCAGCCGGAGGCCGCCGCAATGTCGTTCGTCAGAAGCGTGAGGCCCAGCAACCTGGTGATCCTCGCCGCGCTGCCCTTCATCGTCTACCTGTTCGCCTCCTCGAGCGATTACCAGCGCTCGCTGCGCGCCATCCTCGGCATCGAGCCGGGCTCGGGGGCTTTGGTTCCGGGCTTCCTGCTGCTCGCCGTCGCCTTTTCCGCGGGCTTTGCTGTGCTCGTCCTGTCACGCGGCAAGACGGTGCGCCCGCGCCTGACGCTGGCCGCCGGCCTTGCAAGCGTGCTGGCGACGGCCGCGATCCTTGCCGGCGATCTCGTCCATCCCTTCATCGCCTCGGTCGTCGCGAACGGGGTCGATCCGTTCAAGTCCACGCTCGTCGTCAAGGGCGTCACGCCGCGCCAGTTGACGGAGGCTGCCGACCTAATGGTGCGCGGCGTCGAAGCCTGGCTCTGGCCGGCCTATGCCGTGCTGCTTCTCGCCGGCCTCGGCCTGCTCTTTTCCGGCAGCCGCGCGCCGGTGCCGGCCGAAAGCCGCGCCCTTAGGGCCGGCCGCTGGCTCCTCGGCCTTGTCAACGGCGCAGGCATCGCCTTCGTCTTCCTCTTCGCCCATCTCGCCTTCGCCTCGGGCCTTGCGACGACGATCCGCGCGGCGGTCGCCGCCTATCTGCTGGCCGCCGTCCTCGGCCTCGTCTGGGTGGGGCTTCTCAAGCTGCGCTATGCGCGGCAGACGCTCGTTCTCTTCGCGGCCATGACGGTGATGCTTGCGGCCGTCTCGGCCTGGTTCCTGCTCCAGCCGCGCGATGCCTATGTGCTCGCCGGCACGCTGGAGGGCAAGGTCGGTATCGTCACCGGCACGCCGTCCGGCCTGATCAGCGCCGTGCGCTTCGGCCAGTACGAGGGCGGGCCGGAGAACGAGACGCCGGTGCGCACCTTCGTTACGCCCGATCTCGCCATCGAGGCGATCGGCAAAAAGGAGGACGTCAGCGGCGCGCTGCTGCCGGCCGCCGCCGTTCCCGCCGGCTGGCCGCGCCTCTGGCAGGTCGAGGCGCTGAACGACCGCGATCGGGCGGGCGGCATCACCTTCGCCGTCATCGCCATCGTCGTCGGCTTGCTTACCTTCGGCGGCTTCCTGCACCGCCGCCATCCGCTCTCCGTCGGCTCGGAATTCGTCGTCGACACGATCCGCGGCATCCCGATGCTCGTCATCGTGCTCTATGTGGGCCTGCCGCTCTCCGGCGCGCTGAAGGACGCGACGGCCGGCGTCTTCGACCCGCCGAACCTGATGCGCGGCATCGTCGCCATGGCGCTCGCCTATTCGGCCTATCTCGCGGAAATCTTCCGCTCCGGCATCAATGCCATCCCGGCCGGCCAGATCGAGGCGGCCGGCAGCCTCGGGCTCAACCGCTGGCAGACGGCGCGGCTCGTCATCCTGCCGCAGGCCTTCCGCATCGTCATCCCGCCGCTTGGTAACGAGCTGATCGCGATCCTGAAGGACACCTCGCTCCTCTCCATCCTGTCGATCCGCGACATCACCCAGCGCATGCGCGAGTTCCAGTCGGCGAGCTTCCTGCCGTTCGCGCCCTATAACTCGGCGGCGATCCTCTACATCCTGCTGACGCTTGCCGCCGCAAGCCTCATCAGCCTCATCGAGAAGAAATATGACGTCAAGCATCGCTGAGCGGGGAAAGGGCACGGTGCTCGTCACCGGCGCGTCGCGCGGTCTCGGCCGGACGCTGGCCGACCTCTATGCGGCGGACGGCTTCCGCGTCATCGCCTGCACGCGGCAGGGGCAGGGCGAGCCGCTCGACGTTGCGGATGCCGCTTCCATCGCCGCCCTCGGCGAGCGGCTGAAGGGCGTGCCGGTCGATATCGTCGTCAATAATGCGGCGATCCGCGGCGACACGGGCGGGCTCGCCTCGCTGTCGCCGGACGATTTTCTCGATGTGATGCGCGTCAACGCGCTCGCCTCGCTGCTCCTTGCGCGGGCGCTGCGGGAAAACCTCCTTGCCGGCGCGCGTAGGGTGCTGGCCAATATAAGCAGCCGCGCCGGCTCGCTGGCGGAAGGCACGCTCGACGACGATGATGGCGACTACGCCTACCGCTGCTCCAAGGCGGCGCTGAACATGGCGACGGTCAAGCTGGCGCAGGATTTTCGCCGCGACGGCATCACGGTCCTCTCGCTGCATCCCGGCTGGGTGCGCACCGATATGGGCGGGCAAGAGGCCGCCGTGGACGTCGCGGAGAGCGCGGCGGGCCTCAAGGCTCTGATCGACAGGGCGACGCTGGCGGACACCGGGAGCTTCCGCTCCTACGACGGCCGAACGATAGCATGGTAAGGGAGCGGACGATGGACGGAGCATCCGAACGGCAGGACGAGACGGCGGCGATCGGGGCGCTGCTCGCCGAGCGCTACGGCATTGCCGGCACGATAACGCCGCTGCCCGGCGAGCACGACCTCAACTACCGGGTCGAGGCAACGGACGGCACGCGCTACCTGTTGAAGCTCCATGCGCCGGGCGATGCGGACGAGCTTGCCATGCAGGTCGCCGTGCTCGATCACCTTGCCAAGGCCGCGCCCGATCTGTCCGTCTCCCGCGCGCTGCCGGACCGGAGCGGCGCCCAGAGCATACCCGCGGAAATCCGCGGCCCGCGCACCGCGCGCCTCCTCACCTGGCTGCCGGGCGACGTCTGGTCGCGCTCCTCCGTTCGTGGGCCGGCGAGCGTGGAAACGCTTGGCCGCCTGCTCGGCCAGCTCGACCGCAACCTCGAAGGCTTTGCCCATGCCGGCGCGCGGCGCCTCTATGCCTGGGATATCGGCCGGGCCGGCATGCATCTGGAAAACCTCCGCTTCATCGAGGATGCGGAGAAGCAGGCGGCGGTCCGCGCCATCCTGGAGCGCTTCACCGCCGAGGTGCTGCCGCGCCTCGAAGCCTGCCCGCGCCAGGTCATCCACAACGACGCCAACGACTACAACGTGCTGCTCGATGCCGGCGGACGCGTCAGCGGCCTGCTCGATTTCGGCGATATGGTCGAGAGCTTCCGTGTGGTGGAGATCGCCGTCGCCGGCGCCTATGCGCTGATCGGCACGCCCGATCCGGTCGAGACCATCGCCCGCCTTGCTGCCGCCTATCACGCGGTAAACCCCATCAGTGAAGCGGAAGCGGGCCTCGTCTTCGACCTCGTGCGCACGCGCTATACCGTCAGCATGTGCATGGCGGCGCGGCAGATCCGCGACAATCCGGAGAACACCTACCTGCTGGTGAGCCAGGAGGACGTCTGGCGCGAGCTCCAGCGCCTGCAAGCGGAGAACCCGGCGCTCGCCGTCGCCCGCATCCGCGATGCCTGCGGCTTCGCCCCGGTGCCGCACGCGGCGCGTATCGAGCGCTGGCTGGAGCGCAACGCCCACGATTTTTCGCCCGTCATCCGCCCGCAGACAGCAAGGCCGAAGGTGCTGGCCCTCGATCTTACCGCATCGGGACCCGACGCGGCCGCCTGGGCCTCGCTCGATGCGGACGGCGCCGAACGGCTGATCGAGGCGTGCGTGGCGGAAGCCGGCGCCGATTTCGCCATCGGCCTCTACGGCGAGGACCGCGCCGTCTACAAGGGCGATGCCTTCGACATGCCCGGCGCGCGCCGCACCGTGCATCTCGGCGTCGATCTCTTCGCCCCGGCCGGCGAGCCGGTGCATGCGCCCTTCGCCGGCAAGGTGGCTTTCATTCACGACGACGCGGTCGCCTGTGGCTTCGGCCCGACGGTCCTCCTCGAACATCGCACCGACACGGGCGATGTCTTCTGGACGCTCTATGGGCATCTCTCCCGCCGGGGCGTCCAGAAGCTCTCCATCGGCCAGAAGGTCGCCAGGGGCGAGGCTTTCGCCGCCTTCGGCACGGCCGAAGAGAACGGCAACTGGTCGCCGCACCTGCATTTCCAGGTCGTCACCGATCATCTCGGCCTCGAAGGCCGCATGCACGGCGTCGGCGTGCGCGATCACTGGCAGGTCTGGCGCGCGGTGAGCCCGGATCCGAGCGTCGTCTTCGGCTTCGATATGCCCGCCTCCGTTACCGTCGCGCGCGAGAAGGATTTCCTCGTGCGCGAGCGCCATCGCCGCATCGGCCGCTCGCTTTCCATCGCCTATTCGGCAGAGCCGCTGAAGATCGTCGGCGGGGAAGGGACCTATCTCATCGACGACGAGGGCAACCGCTGGCTCGACATGGTCAACAATGTCTGCCACGTCGGCCATTGCCACCCGCGCGTCGTCAAGGCCGCGCAGGCGCAGATGGGAAAACTCAACACCAATTCGCGCTACCTGCACGATTCGCTGGTCGAATATTCCCGCCGTCTCGCCGCGCTCTTTCCCGATCCGCTCAATGTCTGCTTCTTCGTCAATTCGGGCAGCGAGGCGAACGATCTGGCGATCCGGCTCGCGCGCACCTATACCGGCAACCGCGATATCGTCACGGTCGACCATGCCTATCACGGGCACCTGTCGAGCCTCATCGACGTCAGCCCCTACAAGTTCGCCGGCAGGGGCGGCGAGGGGCGGCCGGCGCATGTGCGCGTCGCCGAGATGCCGGACCTCTATCGCGGCCGTTTCCGCTACGGCGATGCCGATGCAGGCCGGAACTATGCCGAGGATGTGCGCCGTCAGGTCGAGGCGCTCGCGGCAGAGGGCCGCCGCCCGGCGCTGTTCTTCAGCGAAGGCATCCTCGGCACCGGCGGCCAGCTCACCCTGCCGGAGAACTATTTGAGGGAAGCCTATGCCCATATCCGGGCGGCCGGCGGCCTCTGCCTTGCCGACGAGGTGCAGGTTGGCTTCGGCCGCGTCGGCTCCCACATGTGGGCGCACGAGTTACAGGGCGTCGTGCCGGACATCGTCACTTTGGGCAAGCCCATCGGCAATGGCCATCCGATGGCCGCGGTCGTCACGACCGAGGCCGTCGCCGCAGCCTTCGCCAACGGCATGGAATATTTCAACACCTTCGGCGGCAATCCCGTCTCCGCCGAGATCGGCCTTGCCGTGCTCGACGTCATCCGCGATGAGCGGCTGATGCACCATTGCAAGGTGACCGGCGACCGGGTGATGGGGGGCGCCCGCGCACTTGCCGAACGCCACGAGATCATCGGCGACGTGCGCGGCCACGGCCTCTTCAACGGCATCGAGCTGGTGCGCGACCGGGCAACACTGGAGCCGGCGGCGGAAGAACTGGATTTCGTCATCGTCGAGATGAAGCGGAAACACCGCATCCTGCTTTCCAGCGAAGGCCCGCACCACAACGTGCTGAAGGTGAAGCCCCCGGCGCCCTTCGGCGCGGCGGAATGCGACCGCTTCCTCGCCGCCCTCGACGAAACGCTGACGGCGCTGCCTCGCCGATGACAAGGATGACGGCGCTCGGAAATCCGGGCACCGGGAATGACAAGGACAGTAAAGTGCATAAGCCGCTCCACCACCAGAACCGTTTCGCCGCCGGCCGCAGGGAGGCCGGCCTGCTGGAGCTCGGCGTCTGCTATTATCCGGAACAGTGGCCGCGCGAGAAATGGGAAGAGGACGCCCGCCGCATGGTGGAGCTCGGCCTTGCCTGGGTGCGCATCGGCGAGTTCGCTTGGTCGCATATCGAGCCGCAATCCGGTGTCTTCCGGTGGGAGTGGATGGACGAGGCGATCGACGTGCTCGGCCGCGCCGGCCTCAAGGTCATCCTCGGTACGCCGACGGCCGCCCCGCCGAAATGGCTGGTCGACTGCTATCCCGATATCCTGCCCGTCGATGCGCGCGGCATTACCCGCAAGTTCGGCGCCCGCCGGCACTATTGCTTCTCCAGCCGCCGCTACCGCATCGAGGCCGCCCGCATCACCGAGGCCATGGTGCGCCGCTACGGCGAAAACCCCTTCGTGCACGCCTGGCAGACGGACAACGAATACGGCGACCACGACACGATCCACAGCTATTCCGACGAGGCGAAGCTCGCCTTCCGCGAATGGCTCGCCGCCCGCTACGGCTCGATCGAGGAGTTGAACCGCGCCTGGGGTACGACTTTCTGGAGCATGCACTACAACGGCTTCGAGGAGGTGGACCTGCCGAACAACCTCGTCGAGGAGCCGACGCCCACCCATCTCGTCGATTACTACCGCTTCTCCTCCGATCAGGTGAAGAGCTTCAACAAGGCGCAGGCCGATCTCATCCGCCGCCATTCGCCGGGCAGGCCGGTCACGCACAACTTCATGTCCCAGAATACCGACTTCGATCATTACAAGGTCGGCGAGGACATCGACATCGCCTCCTGGGACGTCTACCCGATGGGCGGCCTCATCAACGGCCGCCTCAGCGAGGAAGAGAAGGCGCGCTATCTGCGCGTCGGCGATCCCGACCAGGTCGCCTTCAACCACGATCTCTACCGCGCCGTCGGCCGCGGCCGGGTCTGGGTCATGGAGCAGCAGCCGGGGCCGGTCAACTGGGCCGCCCACAACCAGTCGCCCGCCGACGGCATGGTGCGGCTGTGGACGTGGCTGGCCTATGCCCACGGCGCCGACATGGTCTCCTATTTCCGCTGGCGGCAGGCGCCCTTCGCGCAGGAGCAGTTCCATGCGGGCCTGCTGCTGCCGAACGGCGAGGCCGACCAGGGCTATCTGGAGGTCGCGCAGGTTACCGCGGAAATGGCGCGCCTTCCGGCCGGCGAGGTGCGGGAAAAGGCTCCGGTCGCCATCCTCCTCGACTACGAGTCGCGCTTTGCCACCCGCGCCCTGCCGCAGGGCCGCGGCTATGCCGCCTCCGCCATCGCACTCGACTGGTACTGCGCCATCGCCCGCCTCGGTGTGGACGTCGATTTCATCGGCCAGCATTCCGATCTTTCCGGCTATCGGCTGGTGGTCGCGCCCGACCTCGTCATTCCCGACACGGATTTCCTCGCCCGGCTGAAGGCGTCGGGCGCAAAAGCCCTGTTCGGCCCGCGCAGCGGCAGCAAGACGCGGGACATGCACATTCCCGCCGACCTGCCGCCCGGCCCGCTCGCCGATCTTATCGACTTCCGCGTGACGCGCGTGGAATCCCTGCCGGAGTTCCACAGCGAGCCCGTGCTTTACGGCAATGCGAGCCATCCGGTGACCGGCTGGCGCGAGCTGATCCGCACGACGGAAACGGTGCTGGCGACCTTCGAGGGCGCGCACCGGCCCGGCTCGCCTGCAGTGATCGGCAACGACAGGGCGCGCTACGTCGCCACGCTGCCGCGCGGCGAATTCCTGACGAGACTGATGGGCGATACGCTCGGCTGGGCGGGCGTCGCGAGCCTCCCCGACCTCGGGGACCTTCGCCTTGCCCGCCGCGGCCGCCTGCGCTTCGCCTTCAATTATGCGGGCGTGCCCGCCGCCGTGCCCGCCTCCGCCTCGGCGGAGTTCCTCGTCGGCGGCCGCACGATCGGTTCGGCTGACGTCGCTATCTGGATGGAAGACGAGCGCTGACGGCAACTCAGCCCGCCGCCGCGGCCGGTTCGTCCGGCACCTTCGACCGCGCGGGACGATGGCTCGTCTTGTTCCAGGAGAAGGGGTTGCTGCGCAGCTCGATCACCGCGCGCCATGCCGCCTTGGAGACGAGCAGCCAGTAGACCGGCGTCCACATCCAGCGCCGGCCGATCGCCGCCCGTTCCTGCGGTGTCATGCCCGCGCGGCCAAGGGCGACGAAGGCGGCATAGCTGCCGAAGATGTTGACGATGTCGAGGAAGAACAGGGTCAATTCGAGCCTGCCCAGATGGTATGCCCCCTGGAAGAAGAGCTGCCAGCTGATCAGCCCGACATAGGCGAGGATCAGCGGGTGGGCGAGCGAGGAGAGGATGAGCCCGCCGATCAGGACCTGGAAGACGATGCTGGGGCCGAGCCCCATTTCCCGGACGAGCCGCACGGGCCGGCGCATCAGCACGAGCCAGGTTTGCAGCCAGCCCTTGAACCATCGCGTGCGCTGGCCCGTCCAGGCGCGGGCCTCGGTCGGCGCTTCCTCGTAGGTCGGGCGGCTGATCGTGCCGCAGCGATAGCCCTGCCGGTAGAGGCGCAGGCCGAGATCGGCATCCTCGGTGACGTTGTAGGGGTCCCAGCCGCCCACCTCCTGCAGGATGCGGGTGCGGAAATGGTTCGACGTGCCGCCGAGCGGCATCGGCATGCGCGCGGCGGCAAGGCGCGGCAGGAGCACGCGGAAGAGGCCGGCATATTCCATGGCGAAGAGGGCGCTGAGCCGGCTTTCCTGCCCGTTGGTGACGATGAGCGGCGCCTGGAGGCAGGCGATGTCCGTCGGCCCGGCCTCGAAGCTGCGCCAGGCCTCCTCCAGTTGCATCGGATCGACCCGGTCCTCCGCATCGTAGATCACGAGATAGTCGCCGCGCGCCGCGCCGAGCGCATAGGTCAGGGCCTTCGGCTTGGTGCGCGGATGCCCCGGCGGAACCTCGACGATCTCGTATTGCCGGCCGAGCCGCATGGCCGAAAGCGCATCGAGCGTCTCGCTGTCGTCGGCCTCGCAGATCAGCTTGATGTCGAGGCGCGTGGCTGGCCATTCGAGCCGGTTCAGCGTCTCGATGAGCTGCGGGACGACCGCCGCCTCGCGGTAGAGGGCGACGAAAACGGAATAGACTGGCCGCCGCGCGGCGGGAAGGGCAGGCCGCGTGTTCTTTTTCCTCCGCTTCATGGCGAGAAGGGCGATGAAGCGTATGAAGACGGTCGCGAAGAAGAACACGGTCAGCACGATATGGAGCAGGAGGATCGCGGCCGTCGGGTTCAGCACCGCGAAGACGAGAGCCAGCGTCAGCATCGTGCCGGTGTAGAAACCCTGCCGGCCCCACAGGGTGATGCGGGCGCTCGCCTCCGGCACGGCGCCGAAGAGCTGGTCGACGCTCTCGCGCAGCCGGCGGTCGCGGCCGGCCTGCCAGAGGGCGGTGCGCATGGCCGACGGCGTGGTCACGGCCATCTTCATCCGCAGGAGGGGCGAACGGAGACGGTCGCTGAGATAGTCCAGCCGCTTCGCGCTGGGTATGATGGCGATGATCGGCTGGCGGAAGGGATGACGGATGCGGACGGCGGTCGGCTCCACCAGTTGCACGTCGGCCCCCACCATATCCTCGACCTCATCGGGATCGAGCCGCTTGAGGAAGGGCAGGTGGAGGATCTCCGCCAGCGCCTCGTAGTAGATGTCCTCCGCCAGCGCGCCGCTCGCCAGCAATTCCGCCTCCAGCGTCGTGCCGTTGCGGTTCGCCCGCACCAGCATCCGCGCGATGAGGGTCTTGGAAAGGCCGAGCCGGCGGAAGAGGCGGGCTTCGGCCATGAAGCGCGGCGGCACGGGCTGCTCATCGGGCGAGGGCGCGAACGGTCCCGGCAGGATGCCGATTGCTGTGGCGAAAGCGATGTCGTCGGGATATTCTGCCAGCTGCATGCCGTCATCGCGGCACGTCATCGGCCACGCCCCTCTTAAACCCCAAGTTGATGTTAATGCGGCAGAGCAGAATTTCATCCCTTAAATCATACGGGCTTTTTGCGCTTTGCCTGCTGATGGCGGCGGCAAGGCCGATGCCCGGCGCCGCGCAGGACCGCACGCCGGTCGACCTGCCGATCCTCTTCGATACGCGCGAGCGCATCGCGCGGCCGGACCTTTCCGGCATCGTGCGCCTGCGCTTCCTGACGACGGTGGATTTCCCGCCGTTCAACTTCATCGACCAGACCGGCAAGCTCGCCGGCTTCCACGTCGATCTGGTGCGCGAGATCTGCCGCGAGCTCCAGTTGACGGAAAAGTGCCAGATCCAGGCGGTGACCTTCCCCGAGCTGGAGAAGGCGCTTACCGACGGCAATGGCGAGGCGGTCGCCGCCGGCGTCGCCGTCACGGCGGACCTGCGCCAGCGGTTCGCCTTCTCGCGCCCCTTCATGCGCCTGCCCGCGCGCTTTGCCGTGGCAAAGAAGACACCGCCCGCCGGCGAGACGGCAGCCGCGCTCGACGGCCGCAAGGTCGGGGTCGTCGCGGCAAGCGTGCACGAGGCGATGCTGAAGGCGTTCTTCCCGCGCATCCGGGCGGAAGCCTTTCCGGATCGTGCGGCGCTGCTATCGGCCCTGAAGGACGGCAAGGTGGAGGCCGTCTTCGGCGACGGCATGCAGCTCGCCTTCTGGATGAGCGGTACGGATTCGGCCGGCTGCTGCCGCCTGTTCGACGGTCCCTACCTTTCCGAGCAGTTCCTCGGCGAGGGCATGACGATCATGGTCCGCAAGGAGGATGCGGCGCTGGCGGGGGCCATCGACCATGCGCTGCTGGCGCTCTCGCGCAACGGACGCCTGCAGGAGATCTACCTGCGTTATTTCCCGGTCAATCTCTACGGCGGCTGATGTAGATAAGCGCTGACTTACTGGCTTGCCCAGATGATGCGGGCGATCCAGTCGATCTCGTCCATCTCGAAATTGCGGTTCGGGTGCTCCGGGTTGAGCGAGACGAGCTCGATGGTGCGCGGGCTCTGGCGGTGCAGCACCTTGGCCATCACCTCGCCTTCGCGGGTCTTGACGACGACGCGGTCGCCGCGGCGCACCTGCGCGCCCGGCTCGACGATCAGCACGTCGCCGTCGCGGTAGAGCGGCAGCATGCTGTCGCCCTGCACCTCGAGCGCGTAGACGCCGGGCTTGCGGTCGGGCGAGGCGGGAAACTCCACCACGTCCCAGCCCTGTCCGGCCGGAAAGCCGCCGTCGTCGAAGAAGCCGCCGGCGCCCGCCTGAGCGAAGCCGAGCAGGGGAATGCTGCCGGCCTGCGGGGGAAAGGCGCCCTGCGGCAGGCCGCCGTAGCGGGCGGGATCGGCCAGCATGAGGAACTCGTCGATGGAGGCGCCCGTCGCGTCGAGCACCTTGGCGATCGATTCCGTCGAGGGCCAGCGCTGGCGTCCGTCGACCGCCTGCCGCTTGGACTTGTTGAAGGATGTCGGGTCGAGCCCGGCGCGGCGGGCAAGGCCGGACGGGGAGAGCCGGTTGCGCTCGGCGAGGGCGTCGATCGCCGCCCAGATCCGGTCGTGGGAGAACATGCTGCGAAACCCTGCCAAGGCACGGGGCCGGCCTGTGCCGGCCCGATCGATCGGGAGCATATCCAAGGACGCCGGCCGAGTAAAGGAAAAAGGATTATTTTCCTGTCTCGTTCGGCAAGGCGGTTTCCGCCGCCCGCCGGCGGGCCACGACGCTTTCGCGCCAGATGGTGAAGATGCCGGCGCCGACGACGATGACCGAGCCGGCGACGGTGTTGGGGCTCAGCGTCTCGCCGAAGACGGAAACGCCGATGATCGCCGCCAGCACGATCTGGAGATAGGTGAGCGGCTGCACGGCCGCCGCGTCGAGCAGGTCGTAGGCGCGGATGAGGAAATAGTGGCTGGACATGCCGGTGATGCAGAGCAATCCCATCCAGAGCCAGTCGACGGGCGAAAGGTTGGTCCAGAAGAACGGGCCGACCAGCGATATGGCGGCGGCCCCCGCGACGCCGAGATAGAAGAAGCTCGTAGAGGCCGCGTCGTTGCGGCTGACGAGGCGGGTGGCGATGACGTAGAGCGCGAACATCAGCGCGGAAAGAAGCGGCAGGAGGACGCTCGCATCGAACGCGCTGCCGCCCGGATTGACGACGATCAGCACGCCGCAGAGGCCGACGCCGATCGCCGTCCACCGCCGCCAGCCGACCCGCTCGCCGAGGAGAGGCATGGACAGCAGCGCCACGAAGATCGGCCCCGAGGAAAGGATCGCCTGGGAATGGGCAAGGCCCACCGTGGTGAAGGCCGTGATGGTCACGACGATCTGGAAGGCGAGCAGCGCGCCGCGCAGGACCTGCAGGACCGGATGCCGCGTGGCCGCCGCCGCCCTCAGCCCGCCCGGCCCGCGTGCGCCGAGCGCGATGGCGAAGGCCCCGAAGGCCCAGAAGCGCAGCATGGCGATGAAGACAGGCGGATAGGCGCTGCCGAGATGCTTCGAGATCGCATCCTGCACGCTGAAGATCACGATCGCGAGGAGGGTGAAGACATAGCCGAGTCGTTTGGGGTCCATGGCCCCGCGCATATACCCGTCCGGTGAGGCTTGCACGCCCAAACTTTTGAGGGTTTCCGGATATTTCGGGGAGCTGCCGAAGGGAGATAGGAAAAATTTCCTTCATGTCTTC
>Ga0206119_100224_pt1 | contig 31246 bp, 32 predicted proteins | sample 3A50Ametagenome_FD_148608 | JGI IMG/M metagenome (GOLD analysis project Ga0206119, IMG submission 148608) | Enriched microbial communities from leaf-cutter ant dump, University of Wisconsin, Madison, United States - 3A50A | ecosystem: Environmental > Terrestrial > Nest > Insects nest > Nest dump...
GCGCGCGGGCTCGGGATCGCTGGATTTAAGCGTAAGCTCTGTAATCGTCATATGTCGAAGCCCTCAAAGGCTCCGAACATCGTTCCTCACGACCACGCGCGAAAGGTGCCGCCGGAACAGCGCTTACGGATGGGCGCTGACCGTGATTGAAGAAATCGTCCGTATGGGACAGTCCGTGACGTTCAAAAGGAGGAAAGTCGCTACGCCTTCAGGCTGGCGCTCAGAAGCACCAGCCCGAAGAACAGCACCAGTGCCGCGCCGGCGATCTCGATGGCCTTCTGGATGCGGCCGCCCCACCGTCCCCCGCCGGCGAACCAGACAGCCCAGTCCTTGGCGGTGACGGCCAGCGTCGCCAGCAGCGAGACCGTGATGGCTGTGCCGACCGACATTGCCAGCACCGAGAGGATGCCGCCCAGCCACAATCCGTTGAGGATGGCGAAGGAGAGCACGATCAGCGCGCCTGAACAGGGACGGATGCCGACCGCCACGACCGCGGACCATGCGGTCTTCCAGTCGAAGCGCTCTCCCGACATCAGGGCGGGATCAGGCATATGGCCGCCGCAGTTCTCGCAGGCCGCGCCGGAGGCGGGATCGTGGTCGCAGGCGAAGGCGCCTGGCGGACTGGCGTCCGGGTGGTTGAGGCGCACCCGGCTGAGCGGGCGCCTCGCATCGATCTGCATAACCTGGGCAGGGCCGGCCGCCGAGAGGCTGTAGGCGGGCCGGCGGCGAAACCGCGCCGACAGAAGCGGCGCCGTCTTCGTCCATAGCAGCCACGCGCCGAACAGGGTGACGAAGACGTAGCTGGCGATTTCGAGGAACCAGGCGGCGTCGGTCATCGATATGGCGGTGCCGCGCAGCACGAACCAGGCCAGTAGCATGACGGCGATTGCCGTGACTGCCTGCAGCAGCCCTGAGATGAAGGAAAGCAGGATGCCGCGCCTGAGCGCCACCTCGTTCGCCACCATATAGGAGGAGATGACGGCCTTGCCGTGACCCGGTCCGGCGGCATGGAAAATGCCGTAGAGGAAGGACAGGCCGATCAGGATCCACAGTTTCGAGCCGTCCTGGCGCATCGCCTTCATGGCGTTGGCGAGCGCGCGGTAGAATTCCTGCTGCTTCAGGTTGATCCAGGCGAGCTGGTGGGCGAACAGGCCGGTGCTCGACGGCATGGCGTCGTTGGTGCCGATGCCCAGCGAGCTCTGCGCGTGGGCGGCGGCCGTCGTGTGGAGCGCGACGGCAGCGGCAATCACCAAAATCAGCGCTATACCCCTACCCCTACCCGTGCCGGGGCGGGGGTAATCGCCGGCAAGAGACGACGAAAGCCTTGCGAGAGGATGCCTGTTCTTCATCATCGTCCGCGTCACGGCTTGCATTGCAGTTCGAGCTTGGTGGCGAAGATTTTGGAGAGGTCGTTGCCGGTGGGGTCGTTGAAGAAGGCGTCCGTCAGCGTCTTCTGGTTCTGGGCGATGGCGGTGTCGGGATCGGGCCTGACGACGTGCTGGGTGCAGTTCGAGGGCAGCCCGTCCACCGTCATGTTGGCGTCCTCGGTGAAGTCGATGGCGGTGTAGAAGGTCGGGTCGTAGACGCCGAAGTCGATGGTGCCGGAAAGCTTGATCGGCGTCGCCGGCTCGGATTCGAACAGGACGATCAACTGGTCGTTGTCGAAATTGGTCATGATCTGCGAGGGCGCCTTCATGCGGACGTCCTTGCCGTCGACGGTGACGAACTGGAAATAGTCGTACTCGGCGAGCGAGGAGAAGATGGTGTCGGCGACATCCTTCAGCTCTGCGTCATCGAGCTTCAGATCGGAGTTCTTGTCGAACTGCATCAGCACCGTACTCGAAAAAAGCTCGTCGAAGCGCCAGAGATGGCGCAGCGATTTCACATGTTGGTGATCCGGTGTCAGCACCACGTCGAGCCTCGCTTCGGCGAAGACATGCGGATGCACCCAGGCAGGCCCAGCCGACGCCATCAAAGCCGCGAAAGCGGCGGCCGCGGCGAAGAAGGTTCGTTTCAGCGGCATCGGGCCTCGGCGTCGGGTTCGGTGCGTTGTCGAAGGTCACGACAAACGGGGCGAAAATGGGACCGGCGGATGACCGATTTCGTCACGCGGCTTCCCGCGCCTTGAACCATTGCACCAGGAAGTCGACGAAGACGCGCACCTTGGCCGGCAGGTAGCGGCGATGCGGGTAGACCGCGAAGATGCCGCCGCCCTGCAGGATGCGGTCGTCCAGCACCGGCACGAGGCGCCCGCTCATAATGTCGGGTGCGGCGATGAAGTCCGGCAGCACGGCGAAGCCGAGGCCGGACACCGCCGCCGCGCGCGCCACCATGGGACTGTTGACCTCGATCGGGCCGGACACGGCGACGCTGGTGGTGTCGTCGTCGTCCCCCTTGAACGGCCAGTTGGCGAGCCAGCGGCCGTTGGTGTCGATGATGCAGGGCGCGCGGCCGATGTCGCGCGGATGGACAGGCATGCCGACCTTCTCGATCAGCTCTGGCGAGCCGCAGACCCGGACCGAGAACGGCGAGAGCCGGCGCGCGATCAGGGAGGAGTTCTCCAGCCGCGAGATGCGGATGGCGAGATCGAAGCCTTCCTCCACCAGATCGACGAAGCGGTCGTCGAGATGGATGTCGAGAACGATCTCGGGATACTGTTTGGCGAAATCGACCAGCGACTGGCCGATCGGCGCGTCGGCGAAAGTGCGCGGCGCCGACAGTTTTATGCGGCCGCGCACGTCGCCGGAGGATTCGCGCACGGCGTCGGCGAGACTGTCCACCTCGCGCACGATCTCGGAGGCGCGGCGGTAATAGGTGTGGCCCGCCTCCGTCAGCGAGAATTGGCGCGTGGTGCGGTTGAGCAGCAGGGCGCCGAGCTCGTCCTCCAGCTCGCGCACATATTTCGACAGCAGCGCCTTGGAACGCCCGATCTTGCGCGCCGCGGCGGAAAAGCCTTCGGCCTCGACGACGTCGATGAAGGCACGCATGCGGGTCAGTGTGTCCATGTCGTCAGGCCCTTTCGGCGGCTTCGAGAATCGTCCGGCCGAGATCGATGAGATGGAGGTCGCTGCCGGCGGGGCCAAGCAGCGACAGGCCGAAAGGCGCGCCGTCGATTTGCCCGAGCGGCAGGGTGATCTGCGGAAAGCCGGACAGGCCGGACCAGCACAACAGCTTCAGCGCGCGCTCGCGCCAGGTCTGGAGATCGTCGAAACGGGCGTCTTTCAAGGGTGCGGCGCCCGGCACGGTCGGCAGGACGAGGACGCCGTCCGCACCGAGCAGGGCCGCCAGTTCGGCGCGGAAAGCGTCGCGCCGGCGTGTTTCCGCCGCGACGGTCCCGCCGTCGATGGTGGCGCCGTAGTCGAAGCGCTCGCGAACGCCCGGCCCGAGGCCGCGGTCGCCGGCCGATATCCACGCGCCGTGCGCGGCCCATGCCTCGAACCCCTGGATGCGGCGGAAGCACCAGTAGAGGTCGTCCGGCGAATGGGAGAGCGGTGGCGCTGCGACGGGCGCGCCGAGGACAGACGCGGCGATGCCGACCATGCGCTCGTATTCGGCCGCTTCCGTCTCGCTCAGGACCAAGGCGTCGAGCGCGGCGAGGCGGAATGCCGCTAGCTCCCTCCCCCTTGAGGGGAGGGTGGCCGCGAAGCGGCCGGGAGGGGCGGCCGCGGCAGTGCTCGGCGCCCCTGCGGTGCTTCCTGATGCTACCTGCTCTGGGCTACCGCCCATCTCCCCCTCAAGGGGGGAGAAGCCCAGCAGGACCTTCGCCACTTTCTCGTAGATATCCATATCCCGCGCGAACCAGCCGAAGGTGTCGAGCGAGGGGGCGAGCGGCATGGCGCCGTCGAGCGGGATGCGGCCATGCGTGGTCCGCAATCCTATCAGGCCGCAGAAGCTGGCGGGGGCGCGGATCGAGCCGCCGGTGTCGGAGCCGATGGCGATGTCGGCCAGTCCGCCCGCCACGGCCGCCGCCGACCCGGAGGACGAGCCGCCGGTGACGCGGTCGGGCGCGGCCGGATTCACCGGAAAAGGGAAATGCGCGTTCTGGCCCATCAGCGAGAAGGCCAGCTCGTCGGTCTGCGTTTTGCCGACGAATCGCGCGCCGGCGTCGAGCAGCGCCTGTACCGCCGGCGCGGTCTCCGTTGCCGTAGCCGCCTCCGCAGCCCTTTGCGGATTGCCCCATCCGGTCGGATAGCCGGCGACGTCGAATATGTCCTTCACGGCCAGCCGCAATCCCGCGAGAGGGCCGGATTCCGCATCGGGAACAGCCACTTGCTGGTAGTCGAGGAAGGCGTTGAGGGGAGGGAGCGTGCCTGGCATCGTTCAATCGGCGGATACGGTCGCACGAAGATTGTTCGCTCCGGCGATTTTTTCAACCGGGGTTCCGATTTTAATTGATTGTTACAGCCCGCCTCCCTATATCGCGCCTTGCCCAAAGTCGCACGTGCCTGTGGGTGTCCGCCGATCCCTCGTCTGGTGAGGGACACGGTAAGGTACCTGGAACTAACCCCTCCAGTCGGTCTGACGGCCAACCGCCAGTCCGAGGACATCTTGAAGCAACGACGGTGCGGGCCTTTCTGGTGTTCTGCCGGTCGTCCAAAGACCGGGGTTACTGAAGAGGCACACCTTCATTGCCGACAGTGCGGAGGGTTCTCCAAAGCTGAGGCAGACAAAGCGAGCTCTCGCCGCAAGGCGTTCGCTCATCGCCGCGTCAGCGGGTCGCATGGTTCCGGTGTCTCCACCGGCTGGTTCCGTGTCGGCCGTGCTTACGCCCTTTGTCCACCGCCCGTCCGTGGCCGCGCGCCGAAGACGGGACGCCTGAGATCGAGCGGCATCGCCGCCAATGGAGAGACCCGATGGCCACCCAGCGCATCCTGGACTTCCTCGCCACCCGACGTCCGTCCGGCCCCTGCCTCGTCGTCGACCTCGACGTCGTCCGCGACAATTTCCGCGCCTTCGAGAAGGCGCTGCCGGATTCGAAAATCTACTATGCGGTGAAGGCCAATCCTGCGCCGGAGATCCTGCGGCTGCTTGCCTCCATGGGCTCGTCCTTCGACACCGCCTCGGTTGCCGAGGTCGAGATGGCGATGGATGCCGGCGCGCCGGCCGAGCGCATCTCCTTCGGCAACACCATCAAGAAGGAGCGCGATATCGCGCGCGCCTTCGAGCTGGGCATCCGGCTCTTTGCGGTGGATTGCGTCGAGGAGGTCGAGAAGGTGGCGCGCGCCGCGCCCGGTTCGCGCGTGTTCTGCCGCGTGCTGACCGACGGCGAGGGCGCCGAGTGGCCGCTGTCGCGCAAATTCGGCTGCGTGCCGGCGATGGCCGTCGACGTGCTGCGCCATGCGAAGAAGCTCGGTCTCGACGCCCATGGCGTGTCGTTCCATGTCGGCTCGCAGCAGTGCGATCTCTCCGCCTGGGACCGCGCGCTGGGCGACGCCAAGCGGGTGTTCGCGACGCTGGCCGAGGAAGGCATCGTCTTGAAGATGGTCAATATGGGCGGTGGTTTCCCGACCCGCTATCTCAGGGACGTGCCGGCGGCGCAGGCCTATGGCCAGGCGATCTTCGACGCGCTGCGCAAGCATTTCGGCAACCAGATCCCGGAGACCATCATCGAGCCGGGCCGCGGCATGGTCGGTAATGCCGGCGTCATCAAGTCGGAAGTCGTGCTCATCTCGAAGAAGGCCGACAACGACAACGTCCGCTGGGTCTATCTCGACATCGGCAAGTTCGGCGGCCTCGCCGAGACGATGGACGAGGCGATCCGCTACCCGATCGTCACCGGGCGCGACGCGGACGAGAAGGCGCCTTGCGTGCTCGCCGGCCCGACCTGCGATTCGGCCGACGTTATGTACGAAAAGACGCCGTATCCGTTGCCGCTGTCGCTCACCATCGGCGACGAGGTGCTGATCGAGGGCACCGGTGCCTACACCACCACCTACTCGGCGGTGGCCTTCAACGGCTTCGAGCCGCTCCGATCCTACGTGATCTGACAGTTCGACAAGAGCTGTCGGATCACCCCGTGCGCCAGCTGCTGCCGGCGCCGGGCTCGCTTGTGGAAGACAACCTCCGCTCGTGAAGGGTTCCTGTCGTGAACATCCCATTTGAAAATCAAGCCCGGTCTGGCGTCGTACCCCCACCCCTAACCCCTCCCCTCAAGGGGGAGGGGGACTTGGCGTGCGGCAGCTTCCCCTCCCCCTTGAGGGGAGGGGCTAGGGGTGGGGGTGATCCCACCGCTCAACCCCATAGTGGCATTGGCTTCGCCGTCACCGCTGAAACCGATGCCGATATTGCCACGCGCGAGGCGCTGCTCGATCGCGCCATGGGACCGGGACGCAGGCGCAAGTCGTCGGAGAAGCTGCGGCGTGGCCGCCGGCCGTCCGAGGGGCTGGCCTTCGTCGCGCGCGATGCCGCCGGCGCGGTCGCGGGAACGGTGCGGCTTTGGGATGTCGCGCTGGGCGAGGGCGGGCGGCCCGCCCTGCTACTCGGCCCGCTCGCGGTCGATCCGGCCTTGAAGAACGCCGGGCTCGGCTCGGCGCTGATGCGCCATGCGATCGCCGAGGCGGCGCGGCTCGGTCACGCGGCGATCCTGCTGGTCGGCGACGCGCCCTATTATGCGCGCTTCGGCTTCTCGGCCGACAGGACGGGCGCGCTCGCCATGCCGGGGCCGTATGAGCGGCATCGCTTCCTCGCGCTGGAACTGAAGCCCGGTGCGCTCGAGGGGGCCGAAGGCGTTCTCAAGGCCGCGGGCCGCAGAATCGGCACGGCGGTGCTGGCGCTTCCAGGCGCTGCCTGAACCGGCTGGCGGACGAGGGACGTCCGCCTGCCTTTCGTCTCAGCCGATCAACTGGCTGAGCGCCATGGCGACGGACATGTCGCCCTCGATCTTGAGCTTGCCGGACATGAAGGCCATGGTCGGGTTCAGGTCGCCGGCGATCAGTGATTCCAGATCGTCGAGCGACAGCTTGATCGTGCAGTCGGCCGGCCCGTCCGTGGTCGAGACGGTGGCTCCGTCGATCAGCAGAACGCCGTCGGGGCCGGTATCGAATTTCACGGAGCGGTCGAAGCCCGCGTTCGCCACCTGGGCCTTGAGCTTTTCCGCGACGTCCTGAATGCTCATGCTGACTTCCTCGTGCCTCGTCGTTGGTCGGTCGTCCGGACCCTTGCCCGATCGGGGAGGCGAGGCAAGCCCTCGTCGTCAGGAAAAAGCCGGCCCGACGGAGCTAACACAATTTACGTTTACGTCAACGTAGTTTTGGCGGATAGCGGCTCGCGGACATAGACCGGCATGGGCTGCGCATGTATCCACGAGTAAGCGCGGAGCGGGCGGCTGCTGTCGGGCCGCTCAATGCCCCTCGGACTCCATCGACGCCGGCTTGAGGGAAACCTGGGGCACTTCCCTGCGCTTGATGGCGTTGTCGCGGATCTCGTCCTTGGAGAGGAAATTGATCTGGTCGACCAGCACGTCGTGGACCATCTCCATGCCCACGCGCGCATTGATCGAATCGCGGATGTTCTTGCGGAAGGCGTCGATGTCCATTGTCTTCGGCGCGGTGAAGTCGATCTGCGGATTCGAATAGAGGTAGGAATAGACCTGGTCGGTGATCAGCGCCGGCGCGGGAATGGAAAGCTTGGCGAGCTGCGCCGGCTCCACCGTGTAGACCAGCTTGGTCAGGAAATAGCCCTGGACGCCTGAATTGCCGACGATCGGCACCGAGATGATGTCGGTGTCGACATAGTCGAGCCCGCCGAGCAGCGGCTTCGTCTCCTCGTCGCTCTTGGCGCCGGCGGACTGGAAGGAATAGAAGACCGCGCCGGCAGTGGCGGCGCTGATCCAGAGCGCTGCGACGATGAATTTTATCATCCGCCAAGGCCTTTCGGGGTCGGGCTCACGATCGCGCCCAGCCGAATTCGCCCGCCGAATAAGTACCATCGGCTTCCGCGTTCTGGATGGCGTTCTTCAAAAGGTTCGCAACTTCCGAAACGGCGCTCAGATGTGCCTGGATGGCGGCCTCGTTCCTCGCCAGTTTCTTGCGCAAGCGCAGCAGGCCCTCGCGATGCTCGCTCAGCACGTCGGCCTGGCCGATGCCTTTCATTGCCCGGTTCAATTCATAGAGGCAGCGGCTCTTGCGGGCATTGGACGCCTTGATGTCGAAAGCCGCGCCGGAGCGGATTCCGTCGGTCTCGGCCTCCACGGCTTCCTCGATCCGGCTGATGATGGCGCCGAGATTGCCTCGCGCCGCCGCCGGAGCCTGCTCCGCGCCGGCGGCGTGAATAGGCAGGTTTGCGCCGAACTCGGAATATGCGCTCATGATCTCACCTCGCCCGTACTCGTAATGCCCGCTCGATCGTCATCGAGCGAGCGGACGATGCGGCGCTCCATCTCGTCGACGAGTGAATTCGACAGGCTCGTCTGCCGATCGATGTCGGCCTTCTCCGGCCCGTTGGAGACGGGGCCAACGGGGACAGTGCGCTTGCCGTCCATGTAGTGGTCCGCCAGCATCTGCCGCGCGATGCCGATGCCGCCGCGTTCCGCCATCACGTCGGCCAGTTTTTCGGAAAGCTGCGCTTTCCACATGTCTCCGGCCAGACCCTTGCCGTAGACGCCCTCGGCGTCCTTCGGCAGCATGTTCTGGATGAAGGTCTGCAGCACCATCGCCTCGAAGCGCCGGTACTGTTTTGCGTTCCCGGTGTCGGAGGTCGAGGTGTCGGCCGCGGCGCTGGCGCGCGACAGGGCGGGCTCGCCGACGCTGAACGGCGCCGCCGCGCCGCCGGCCTTCCTCGCCAGCGCCTCGCGCGCGGCCGCGATATCGTCCGGCCCGGCCGCGCGGGCAACGTCGAGCACGATGTCGCTGGGGGGAGAAATCGCCAAACCGGTGCTGTCCTCTCGCCGTTTTCTATAGGGCGATGATGGCCGAACAAGCTTGCCGCAGGCTTACGGGATCACGGCCCAGAGCGGTCAAGGTTCTGGGAGGTCAAGGGTCTGACGATGGCTTGCCGAGCTTCTGCTCGATCAGGTCGAGCCGTTCGCGATCGCCGCGCTGGCGTTCGTCGGCGCGGCGCTCGGTTTGGTAGGCACGCTCGACCATGTTGGTGCGGGCGGTCGCGGTGGCGAGCAGGCCGGTCTCGAGCCGTGCGGCCGCCAGCCTGGCGTCGCGTCTCGCCAGCGCGCCGGCGATGCGGTTGTGATAGATGTCGGGAAACAGCACGGCCAGTGAATCGTCGGCGTCGAAGCGCTCGGCCAGCATCCTCGCTTCCTCGTCGGCGGCGGCGGCTTCCGCCAGCAGGCCGGCGCGGCGGGTCTCGTGCAGCGCCTTGAGCTGCTCCTGCACCTCGACCAGCTTGCGCAGCCGCTCTCTCCGCGTCGTCATGTCAGCGCGCCAGAGTGAGGTCGACGAAGCTGTCGGTGAACAGCGAGAGCATGGTGGCCACGCCCAGATAGAACAGCACGATGCCGCCCCCGATGATGAGCGGTTGCGAGATGAAATAGACCGGAATCTGCGGAGTGAGCTTGTTGACGAAGCCGATGGTCAGGTTGACCAGCAGGGCGTAGGCCACGAACGGGCTGCCCAGCCGCAGCACCAGAAAGAAAGACTCCGAGATCGTATCGGTGACGTCGACAAGGGCGGCCTGCGGATTGAAGAAGACGTTGAGCGGCGCGACCTGATAGGAACTGACAAGCGCGCGCACCACCTCGTGATGGAAGTCCAGCGTGAACAGCAGGAGCAGGGCGGAGAAGGAGATCAGTTCGGCCATCGGCGCCTGCGGTTCGGCCTCCTCGATCGCGGTGCCGCCGTTGGAGTTGAAGCCGACCAGCATGGCGATGCCGGCGCCGATGAAGCGCAGCGCCTCCATGTAGAGACGCGTCATCGCGCCGATCAGGCCGCCGACCAGAAGCTCCGAGACGATCATCGGCACCAGCACCTGCGGATGCGGATCGACGAAAGGGAAGATGCGATCCCACAGGAAGGTGAGCAGGCTGATGGTGACGGCGACGGCGGCGAACAGGCGCACCTGCAAGGGCAGGCGCACGCTGGAGAGCCCCGGCATGATCATGAAGCAGGCGCCGATCCGGCAGAAGGCCAGGAAGGCGGCCAGGATCACATCCTGGGAGAGCGCGGAGAGGGAGGTCATGGACCAACCAATGGCGGGCTTGCGCGTGGAATACCCCCACCCCTGACCCCTCCCCTCAAGGGGGAGGGGGACTTGGCGGTGGCGCCACGATGCACCAAAGGCAGCGGTTTCGTGAGAACAGTGATGTCCGCGTCCCCCTCCCCCTTGAGGGGAGGGGTCAGGGGTGGGGGTACGGCACGGGTCATAACTGTCCAAATCGCCGCGTGGTCTCGGCGCCTCTCACGAGATCGTCCCCAGCACCCGGATCTCGACGCCCTTGGCGATCTCGACATGCGACAGCACCGGCAGGGTCGGGAACAGCCGCTCGATGATCATGCGCACATAGGGCCGCGCATCTGGAGCAGTGACGAGGACGAAGCGCTCGCCGGTTTCCAGATGCTTGCGGATCGCCTTGCCGGCGTCCTGGCCGAACTCCTCGAGCTGGCGCGGGTCTATGTCGAATTCGCGGACCTCGCCCTTGGCGTCGCGCTTGAGGCTCTGGTGGAAAGCCAGGTCCCAGCGGTTGCCGAGGCGCAGCACCTTGAGCACGCCGCCCTCGGTCAGGTCGCCGCAGATCTGCTGGGCCATGCGTATGCGCACATGCTCGACGATCTGCTCGGTGCGGCGCACATGCGGCGCGATCTCGGCGATCGCCTCGATGATGAGGTGCAGGTTGCGGATGGAGACGCGCTCGGCCAGCAGCAGCTTCAGCACCGCCTGCAGGCCGGGATAGGAGATGTGCTGCGAGCAGATCTCGTCGGCGAGCTTGCGGTACTCGGGATCCTGACGCTCGATCAGCGCCTTCATGTCCTTGTAGGAGAGAAGCTGCGGCAGGTTGTTGCGGATCACCTCGGAGAGATGGGTGAGCAGCACCGACATGTTGTCGGCATAGGTGAAATTCTCGCGCTTCAGATCCTCGGCGAAGGTGTCCATCACGGAATAGGCGCGCATGCCGAAGGCTGGCTCGCGCACTTCCTCGCCCGGAATGTCGGGAACGTCGCGATTGCCGAGAAGCACCATCAATTCGCCGACGCGGACCTGGTATTCGGCGACCACGGTGCCGTGGATCTTGATCTGGTAGGCCTTCGGCGGAATGGCGAAGTCGTCCGTCAGCTTCACTTCCGGCACGACGAAGCCGTACTGGGTGGCGAACTTCTTGCGCATCTTGCCCATGCGGAAGGCGAGTTCCTGATGCGCGGTGATGAGGCGCGTGGACAGTTGCTTGCCGATCAAAAGCTCGATCTCGGCGGTTGCCAGCGAGGACTTGACCGAGTTCTTCTCTTCCTCGGTCTTGGCCTGTTCCTCCTGCCTCTTGGCCGCGTCCGCCTCGGCGACCATGCGGTTGTGGCGCAGCGGGATTGCATAGCCGAGCGTCGCCATGCCGGCGGCCAGGATGATGAAGGGGAACATCGGCAGGCCGGGCATCAGCGACAAGAGCGTCAACAGCGCCGCCGCCACGTAGAGCGCGCGCGGATAGGCGCCGAGCTGGCCGAACACGGCCTGGTCGGCCGAGCCGCGCGTGCCGCCCTTCGACACCAGCAGGCCGGCGGCCAGTGACACGATCAGCGCCGGGATCTGGGTGACGAGGCCGTCGCCGACCGACAGCTTGACGAAGACGTCGGCGGCCTGGCCTAGGCTCATGCCGTGGCGCAGGTAGCCGATGGCGATGCCGCCGACGATGTTGATGGCGGTGATGATGAGGCCAGCGATGGCGTCGCCGCGCACGAATTTCGAGGCGCCGTCCATCGAGCCGAAGAAGGAGGATTCCTCTTCCAGTTCGCGGCGGCGCAGCTGCGCGGTCTTGTCGTCGATGACACCGGCCGACAGGTCGGCGTCGATCGACATCTGCTTGCCGGGAATGGCGTCGAGGGTGAAGCGCGCGCCGACCTCGGCGATGCGCGTCGCGCCCTTGGTGATGACGATGAAGTTCACCACGATCAGGATCAGGAAGACGATCAGGCCGATAACGAAATCGCCGCTCATCACCAAATTGGAGAAGCCGCTGATGACGTAGCCGGCGGCGTGGGTGCCTTGGTTGCCGTGCGACAGGATCATGCGGGTGGTGGCGATGTTCAGCGACAGCCGCATCATGGTCGCGATCAGCAGGATCGTCGGGAAGGACGAGAAGTCGAGCGGCCGCTGAATCCACAGGCTGACCATGAGGATGAGCACCGAAAGGGCGATCGAGGTGGCGAGGCCGACGTCGATCAAGAAGGCCGGAATGGGCAGGAACAGCACCGCCAGGATGACGACGATGCCGAGCGCGAAGAAGACGTCGCGACCGTTGCGAGCGACCTTGCCGGAGGAAATGCTTTCGCTGATCGCCATGCGCGTGCAGTGCCAGTCCATTGTCAGCGGGCATATGCCCGCGGCAAGACCCTAGCGGCCCAAGCTTGCGCGAGGGTTGGAGCGCTGCCGCGAGGTGCACTGACTTTCCCGGCGGAAGTCTGTCGCGCACGACAATGTCATGACGAGTCGCTTCCACCACATCGCCGGCGGCGTTGCCATGCTAGGCAGCGCGTCGTATCACGGCCCGGCACCCTGTCTGCATCGTCCTGTTCATGACCCGTTCCCTGTTGTCCGCCGATCAGTTGCCCGTCCATGCCCGCCGCGTCCGCGCGATGCTGGTGCGCTGGATTCCGCTGCTGGAAGCGCGCGGCGTGTTCATGGTCCTGCTGGCTTCGGCGGTGGGCGCGATCGCCGGAACGCTGGTGACGGCGATGAGTGCGATCGTACAGGGCCTGCATGCGCTGATGTTCGACGTGCAGCCGGGCGGCCGCCTTTCGGGCATGTTCTCCCTGCAGCATCCCAGGCAGGCGGTCGTGCCGGCGATCGGAGGCCTGCTGCTCGGCATGACCTTCCTGTGGCTCAAGCGCCGAAAGTTTCGGACGCCCATCGATCCGATCGAGGCGAACGCGCTCTATGGCGGGCGCATGTCGCTGACGGACACCCTCATCATCGCCGGCCAGACCATGCTTTCCTCCGGTTTCGGCGCCTCGGTGGGGCTGGAGGCCGGCTATACGCAGGTAGGATCCGGCTTTGCATCCCGCATTGCGCGGCTGCTCAGGCTGCGGCGCAACGATGTGCGTATCCTCGTCGGCAGCGGCGCGGCGGGCGCCATCGCCGCCGCCTTCGATGCGCCGCTCACGGGCGCCTTCTACGGGTTCGAGCTGGTGATCGGCATCTATTCGATCGGCAATGTCGCGCCGGTGATGACGGCGGCGGTGTCGGCGTCGCTGACGGCGGAAATGTTCGGGAACGTTCCTTTCCCGCTCGAACTGAGCGGCTTGCCGGACTTGACGCCCAGCCAGTACCTGCCCTTCCTGTTGCTCGGCCTTGTCGGCGGCGGCGCATCGATCGCCATCATGTACCTGGTGACGATGGTGGAGCGGCTGTTCGTGCGGATGCGCATCGACAGTTCGCTGCGCCCCTTCGTCGGCGGCTGCGCGGTCGGGCTGCTCAGCCTCATCACCCCGCAGGTGCTGTCGAGCGGTCATGGCGCGCTGCATCGAGAGTTCGCCATGAACTACGGAATCGCCGTCATCGCCAGCGTCTTCGTGCTCAAGCTCGCCGCCTCGGCGATCTCGCTGGGCTCCGGTTTCCGCGGCGGCCTGTTCTTCGCGTCGCTGTTCCTCGGTGCGCTGCTCGGCAAGGTGTTCGCCGGCGTGATGGCCTTCGTCTCGCCCGCCACCGGCATCGACGCCGACGTGGCGGCCGTCGTGGGTATGACGTCGCTGGCGGTCGGGGTCGTCGGCGGTCCGCTGACGATGACGTTCCTGGCGCTGGAATCGACGCGCGACCTGACGCTGACGGGCGTGGTGCTGGCCGCCTCGATCATGTCGGCGATCCTGGTGCGCGAGACCTTCGGCTATTCGTTCTCGACCTGGCGCTTCCATCTGCGCGGCGAGACGATCCGCAGCGCCCACGATGTCGGCTGGATGCGCAGCCTGACGGTCGGGATGATGATGCGCAAGGACGTCAAGCTCATCCCCGCCACCACGACGCTCGCCGAATTCCGCAGGCAAGTGCCGCTGGGATCCGCGCAACGTGTCGTCGCCGTCGACGGCGACGGCCGCTACGCGGGCGTGCTGATCGTGGCGGAGATCCACAGCGAGCAGACACATCCCGATTCCACCGTGCTGACCCTGGCGAAGTTCAAGGACTCGGTGCTGGTGCCGACCATGAACGTCCAGTCGGCAGCCGAGACCTTCCAGCGCGCCGGCGCCGAGGAACTGGCCGTGGTCAAGGATTTCACGGATCGCGAAGTCGTCGGGCTGCTGACCGAGAGCTACCTGATGCGGCGCTATGCGGAGGAACTCGACAAGGCCCGGCGGGATCTCTCGGGCGAAGGCTGAAAGCCGCTTGCCGGCGGGTCTATCGGCAGCGGTCCTGCCGTTCGCCCCGCATGGCGTCGAGATTGGTCTCGAGCCTGCCGATCTTTCGCGTCTGCCGGTTCTTGACGATCGTGACCGCCTTCTCGCCGCCCGGCACCCAGGGCGGAATATTGAGCCGGTCCACTTTTCCGCGCCGGATGGCGACCGTCGTTATGGTTTTCGAAGTATCGCCGATCGAGGCGTTCAGGTCGGGGCAGGTTTCCTTGGCATAGCTCATGCGGCTGGCCGATCCGGTCTGCGAGGCGCAGCCGGCCGTCAGCAGCATGAGGGTCACCAAAACCGTGTATCGAGGCATCGAGGTCGATCCGATCATGGCTGTAGCGTAGACCATGTCGGGGCGCGATTGAACCGTCGTCTCGATGCCTGCCCCGGCCGGCCGGCGTTCATTGCTCCGATCCTTGCTTTTTTGCCACGGCGTTCAATGCGTTCGTCGGCCGCTCGATCCAGCGGCGCACGCGCGGCCTGTCGGGGCCGGCATGGAGGGCGCGGATGCGCTCGGTGATCGTCACGTCGGCATAGGTCGCGCGCGTGTTATGGCGGATATAGTCCAGCCAGGTGGGGGTGTGATACGTCTCCAGCCACACGTCCGGATGCTCCAGGTCGCGCGCGATGACCCAGTTGCGCGCGCCGTCACGACGGCGGATGCGGCCGCGCTCGGTTATCAGGCCGATGAATTCGGGAACGTCGTCCTCGCGGATCACATATTCGATCATGATGGCGATCGGGCCGCTGCGCGGCTTGAGGTCCAGCGCCAGCGGCGGCTCGCGGAAGCGGTTGAGCGGGTCGAGGTTGAGCGGCACCTGGCGCGGCAGCGGCAGCAGGAAGCCGATCGCGCCGCCGGCCAGCATGGCGACGGCCGCGGCCATCAGCGCCACGGGGGCGCCGTGATGGTCGGCGACGACGCCCCATATCCAGCTTCCGAGCGCCATGCCGCCGAAGGTGCATGTCTGGTAGATCGACAGCACGCGCCCGACGACCCAGCGCGGCGTGGACATCTGCACCGTGACGTTGAAGTGGGACATGGCGATGACCCAGCAGGCGCCGCCGAGAAGGAGGCCAAGCGCCGTCTGCCAGGCCTGCGTGCTGAGCGCGCAGTCGAGGCTGCACAGGGCGAAACCGACAAAGGCGCTGCGAACCATCGTTTCGCTGGAGAGAAGCTGGCGCAGGCGCACGCTTATCAGCGCCCCGCCCACCGCGCCGATGCCGAAGGCGCCGAGCAATATGCCGTAGGTGAGCGCGCCGCCGCCGAGGACGTCGCGGGCGACCAGCGGCAGGAGCGCCAGCACGACGATTGCCGTGAAGCCGTAGACGGCGCCGCGCGCCAGCACCTTGGCGATGTTGGGCGACATGGCGACGTAGCGCAGGCCGGCGCCCATGGCGGCGCCGAGGGATTCGCGCGGCAGCGGCGAGCGGGCCGTCTCGCGCTTCCAGCGCGCCATGACGACGATCAGCCCGATATAGCTCAGCGCATTGACGGCGAAGGCGGCCGCCGCGCCGAAGGCGGCGACGATGATGCCGCCGATGGCGGGCCCGACGGAGCGGGTGATGTTGAAGCCCATCGAGTTGAGCGCCACCGCCGCCGGCACCTTTGCGCGCGGCACCATGTCGCCCACCGACGCCTGCCAGGCCGGGCTGTTCAGCGCCGTTCCCGAATCGATCAGGAAGGTGAAGGCGAGCAGGGTCCAGGGCGTCATCCAGTCGAGATACGTAAAAGCCGTGAGCAGCACCGAGATGACGAGCATGAAGCATTGCGCCACCAGCATCACCTTGCGGCGGTCGAAACCGTCGGCGATGGCGCCGGCAACGAGGGCGAACAACATGATCGGCAGGGTCGTGGACGCCTGCACCAGCGCGACCTGATAGGACGACGTGGCGATCTGCGTCATCATCCAGGCGGCGCCGACGCCCTGGATCAGTCCGCCGAAGTTGGAAGCCAGGTTGGCGGCCCAGACGGCGCGGAAGATCGGATGCTCGAAGGGAGCGAGCGCGGCGACGCGTTCGCTTTCGGGATCGTCTTCGATCTCATGTCCGCTGTCTTGCGGCATTTGCTTCCCGTCGCGCAGGGGCTCGTGAATCAGAAGCGGGCGGCCCTCTTGCCGGCAAACCTAGACGACGCGCGGGAAAAGGCGAACGCCTTGGCGTCGAAAATCATGGTCCAGCGCACAATTACCGTTTCGAGCAAGGGAGACGGGCCGCGATCAGAAGCCGTTCTGGATGCGCTCGAAGATGACGTTGGTGAAGGCCGAGATCTGACCGCCGATGAACGGGCCGGTCAGCGCCACCACCAGCATGATGGCGACGATCTTGGGCACGAAGGTCAGGGTGATTTCCTGGATCTGGGTCAGCGCCTGGACGAGCGCGATGCCGACGCCGACCACCATCGCCACCAGCACCACGGGCGCCGATGCGGTGAGCACGGTCCAGACCGCGTACTGGACCAGATCGAGGGCGTCCGCTTCGTTCATGACGGTGTCCTGCCGGCCGTTCAGCCGGCGTCCATTCTAGGGCATTTGCGGCGAAAACAGAATCGCCCTCGATGCTCTATCTCTTTGTTTTTTCGTAACTCCGAACACAAAACCGCGGCGCACTTTTGCTGGAATTGCCCTAGCTCGCCGCCGGCCCCACCGTCACGCCCGGTCCGACCGCCATTTCGGTGCCGTCGTCGAGCACCGCGATCAGGCCTGTCGAGGACAGGCGCACTTCCGACACCGTGCCGGTGGTGGCGCCGTCGGCGGAGGTGATCGAATGGCCGATGAGGGCGTCGGCCCGCGATAGCGCGGACGATTGCAGGATCGAGTCCAGCTTGGTGTTCATCTGCACCGACTGCTCGACCTGGGAGAAGGTGGCGAGCTGCGCGACATATTGCGTGGAGTCCATCGGTTGGGTCGGATCCTGGTTCTTCATCTGGGCGATGAGCAGCTTCAGGAACGACTGGTAGTCCACCGCGGTTTTCGACGTCTGTGTCGATGCCTGGTTGGCGCCGGCCGGTATGGTCGTGGTCATGTCGACATTCATGTCAGCGTCCTCCTGCCGCCGCCAGACGGGGCGGCTCGATATTTGTTTCGCGCTCGGCATCGAGCGCCAATTGCTCCAGCGGATAGAGCGAGCGGATCGCCTTCAGCGCCTCGTAGACATGGCCTTCGGAGACCAGCCGGTCGATGTGCTTGAGCGCGCCGCGGATATGCTCGTCGTCGAAGCTCGCCAGCATCAGCGGCAGCGACCGGCGGAACATGTCGCGCGCCCCGGCCGCGTCCTGCGGGTTCATCAGCATGACCTGGACGATGAAATAGAGCTGCCGCAGCGGCGTCGAAGCGTCCTCGGCCTGCAGCACGTGGCTCTCCAGCAGGAACTGCACGTCGTTGAGCAGTTCCAGCGACACCTTGCGGTCTACCCGCAGCACGGCGCCGTTGATGTAGATCTTCTCGTTCGGCTTGAGCGAAATCTTCAGCGTGTTCATTGGATGCCGTCCCGGATGATCTGCGAGACCTCGATCAGGCCCTCGAAATTATCGGTGCGGCCCTGGCGTATGTCCTCCGTCTCGCGCAGCAGCCACAGGCCGATGGAGATGAGGTTGGCGCGCAGTTCCTTGGGCAGCGCGTTGTCGCTGGAGCCGAGGTCCTCGACGAAGGTGGTCCATACCCGGTTGGTGAAATGCAGAGCCTCGATCGCTTCCATCGAGTCGCTGCCGGCGGTTGCCGCGGCGGTCAGAAGGTCGATCGAGCGGCTCAGCAATTGCCGCTCGCGGTCCTTCGCGTCGGCAACGGAGTCGGTCTGGATGTCGGCGTAGGAGAATTGATACATCACTGGTGATCCGTGCTTCAGGTCAGGAAGTTCAAGAGACTCAGTTGCTGGATGCGCGCCGTGAGGGCGAACGAGGTCTGGATATGCGACACCAGGTCGTTGACCCGGTTCGCCGCTTCATAGGGATCGACGCCTTCCAGATCGACGATGTGTTTGTTGAACAGGTCGACCTGCGTGTTCATGCGATCGGTGGCGGAGGAGACGCGGTTTTCGATGATGCCGGTCTGCGACTGGACCTGGCCAAGGTCGCTCGACGCCTCGCCGACCCAGGAGAAGGCGCGCGAGGCGACCGTCTTCCTGGCGTCGGCGCTCAGGGTGGAAGAAGAAAACAGATCGGCCACGACGGCGGCCGCCATCGCCAGCTTGCGCACGCCGTCGTTGTTGGCGCTGACGGAGGTCTCGGTGGTCTCGTTGAGCGCGATGCGGCTGACGATCGGCTGATCGCTGGCGTTCGACCAGTTCGCCTGCCAGTCGCTGCCCATGAATTGCGGCATGACGTCGTTGGTCAGGAAGTCGTCCATGTCGTCGGCGGTGATGTTGGCCGCCGCCGGATCGTCCTGGGTGAAGCCGAAATGCGAGAGGAAGGCGGCGTCGAGCGCGCCCTTGGCCGGCGATCCGCTGGCGGCGAAATCGTTGATCGGCTTCACGTCCGTATTGGTGCCGGCGAAGAGGTATTCGCCGTTGACGGAGGTGTTGAGGATCGAGGTCATCGATTCCAGCGCCGCCTTGCCGCTGTCGCGCGTCACGTCGGACGTCATGTCGCCCGAGATCGCGCTCGGCAGCGCCGCCAGCAGGGTCTGCGCCGTGTCGGTCAACTGGCCGAGCGCATCCTGGGTCGAGGACAGCCGCGAGGAGATCAGCGCGTTGGAATCGACGATGCCCTTGAGACGGTCGAGGTCGCGCTGGAACGTGACCGACTGCGTCGTGCGCGCGCCGAGCGCCAGCCCGACATCGGCGACGCGGCCGGTGTCCATTTCCTTCTGCGCCTTGACCAGGTCGACCTGCATGCGGTTCTGCGAATACCGCATGGCGTTGGAGATGGCGGCGGAGGAGACGGATGTTGCCTTCATGATGCTATCCAACGGCCGCCATCAGGGAATCCAGCATCTGGTTCACGCTGGTCAGGATGCGGGCCGATGCCTGATAGGTATGTTCGAGGTCGAGAAGCAGCGACATCTCGGTGTCGACATTGACGCCGGTGGCGTTGGACAGCGCCTCGGCGGTGCGATTGGCGAGCGCTTCCTTGGTGTCGGCGGCGGTCGAGGCCTGCTGCCGCACGCCTTCGAACCAGCCGATGGCGCTTGCCGCATAGCCGGTGACGCCGGTGCTGGCCGTGATGCCGGCCGCCGGGTCGAAGGCCATCGGCTGGTCCAGCTTGTCGCCGTAGGAGATGAGGAGGTCAGCATAGGACGCGCCGCCGTCGGTGTTGGCGACGTAGGCCGCGCCGTTGGCGCCGCCGTCGCGCAGCAAGGTCGGATCGCCGCCGGCAGCCGGGTCGATGGCGATGTTGATGCTGATCTGGCCGGCCAGCCCCTTCACCAGCGTGCCGGAGGCCGGAATGGACGGCGCGCCGGACCAGGTGAACAGGCCCGCAGCGTCGGGCTGCGAGGGCGAGGTCTCGGCGAAGGCGCTGATCAGCCCGCGCGCGATCTCGTCCAACTGGCTCTGCATGGTCGGGGCGACGCCATCGCGCAATTGCAGAAGGCCGGCCAGCTTACCGCTCGCCGTGGTGTCGCCGCCGTTGCCGGCCGCCAGCGGCACGTTGTCGATATAGACCGAATTGCCGGTCGTGCCCGCCGCATAGCTCGTGGTCGGCTTGAACGTCACCGAGCGTGGAATGGTCTCGAACAGGGTCGTGCCGTCGGCGGTGGTGATGACCATGTCGTTGTCGCCGCGCGTGAAGGTCGAAACCGGCACGTATTCGGAAATCTTCTTCAACAGCGCGTCGCGCTGGTCGAGCGCGTCGGAGACGTCGCTGCCGGAGCGGCTGCCGGCGATGACGGCGTTGTTGGCGTCCTTGAACTGCGACAGCAGCGAATTCAGGTCGCCGACCGCCGTGGCGATCTGGCCGTCGGCTTGGGTACGAAAATCCTGGAGCGCCTTGGTTCCGTCGTTGAGCGAACTCACCACCTGGCGCGCGGCGTCGATGACGCTGGCTGCCAGGTTCTGGTTCGACGGCGAGGTGGCGTAGAGTTGCAACGCCTGCTGGAGGTTGCCGATGGCCGTGGACGCAGACGAGGCGTTGTCGACGCCGTTCACGGCCAGTTCGAGCTGGTCCATGCCGCTATAGAGCGCGTCCTGGCCCGCCCAGGCCGACAACGCGGCAAGGTTCTGCTTGAACAGCAGTTCGTTGGCGGCGCGCTGGATATCGACAGAGCGCGCGCCGGGCGCCGTCGAGACGACGTTGGCGATGCGCCTCGTGTAGTCGGGATTGGAGGCGTCTGCGACGTTGCGGGAGACGACGGTGGTCTGGCGCGACGTTGTCAGCAGCGACGACTGGGCGATGCTCAATGCGGATGACAATGACATTGGTATCTTTCACTCGCCGCGCCCCCGCCTCAGCGGGTGCTGATCATCTCTTCAGGTTGACTAGGACGTCCATCAGGTCGGAACCGGTCTGGAACACTTTCGAGTTCGCGGTGTAGCTGCGCTGGGCCGCGATCATGTTGGTCAGCTCCTCCGCTATATCCACGTCGGAATTCTCCAGCGCGCCGGAAATGACGGCGCCGAGCTTGCCTTCGTTGGCGAAGCCGATGGTGACCGCGCCGGATTCGGCGCTCTGCGCATAGACGTTGCCCGGCAGGGCCGTCATCTGGTCCGGGCTGGTGACGTCGGCGAGCGGTATCTTGTAGAGCGCCTTCGAACCGCCGTCCTGGTAACGGGCGTAGATCGTGCCGTCCTGGCTGATCTCGATCTTATCGATGGTGCCGGGCGCGTTGCCGTTGACGGTCGGTTCCGTCGGCGTATAGGCGGCGCCGAGCTGGGTGAGGGTGGAGAGGTCCAGCGTGAAGGCCGAGCCGTTCGGGACGGTGAGCGACACGCTGTCGACCGCGCCGGTCAGTTGGCCGGTGGTGTTGTCGAAGGTGAGGCTGGCGGTGCCCAGGGCGCCGCCGCTGTAGGGGAAGGAGGTTCCCGGCGTCGCCTGCGACTGGTCGAACACCGAGACGTCCCAGGTGCCGACGCCGGTGTTGGTGAAATAGACGTCAAGCAGCACCTTGTTGCCGAGATTGTCGTAGGCGACCATCGACGACTTGGCGGTATACTGCGCATTCGGATCGTTGCTCGACGGCAGCGGCGAGACCGGCGTGGCGCCTGCCGGCAGATTGGCGCTGAACGAGCCCTCGGTGCTCGGCGTCGCCGACATGCCCTGATCCGAGATGGTCACCGGGACGAGGCCCTGGAAGCCGTTGAGGGTGGCCGAGGGCGTGCCGTTCTCGAAGCTGTAGGCCATCAACTGATAGCCGGCCGCGTTGACGAGGTTTCCGTTCGCGTCGGGAACGAAGGCGCCGGCGCGGGTTAGATAGGGCGTGCCGCCGGCATCCTGCACGACGAAGAAACCGTTGCCGTTGACGGCGAGGTCGGAGACCGATGTAGTGTATTGCAGGACGCCCTGCGAACTGATCGAGGAGCGCACCGTGGTGGTGACGCCGCCGGAATTGTAGGCGCCGCCGGTCGACGGCATGATCAGCGACGAAAATTCGGTCGACGAGCGCTTGTAGCCCGTGGTGTCGGCATTTGCGATGTTGTCGGCGACGGTCGACAGGCGGTTGGCCTGGGCGTTCATGCCCGAAACGCCGGTCCGCATCATTCCATACAAGCTCATCGGAGCGTCTCCTCAAGTCTCGTGCGAGAGGCCGTCAGGATAAACACCATGTCTTGCGCGAGGCTGGCGCTGGAACGCAGGGCGGCGGGCCGGCCCATCACGCGACGAGCCGGTAGCCGAGGAAGCGCTTGGAATCGATCGGGTCCTGGCCCAGCCGCTCGCGCAGCTTCTTGCGCAGTTTGGAGATATGGCTCTCCACGACGTTCTCCTCGACCTCTTCGTCGAAGATTCCGTAGATGGCGTTGAACACCTGGGTCTTGGTGACGCGGCGGCCGCGATTGGCGGCCAGGTATTCGAGGATGCGGCGCTCGCGGCGCGGCAGCGGCAGCGGCTCGCCGTCGATCTCGGGATCGCGGCCGTCCGCGAAGATGCGCATGGCGCCGACCTCGGTGAAGGCAGCTTCCTCATGGGCGCGACGGCGGATGGCGCTGATGCGGGCGAGGATTTCCTTGATGTGGACGGGCTTGCGCACGACGTCGTCGACGCCGGCCTCGAACAGTTTCAACGTGTTATCGAGAGAGTGCTGCTCGCTGAGGGCGATCACGGGAGCGCCGGTGCGGTCGCGGATCTGGCGCGGAGAGACGCTGCCTTCGCGGCAGTCGCCGATCAGGAAGGCGCGCACGGACTTGAGGTCGTCCTCGGCCGCGCTGGAAACCCATTCCTCGAATTCGCAGGGCGCGAAGCCGGCGCTCGCCACCCCTTCGCGCCCCAGCATCGAGCTGTACCCTTCGGTCACCAGCTCACGCTCGTCAACGATCACGATCATCGGCCCGCCCTCCGAATCAACTTTTATGCCCCGTTGCAACAATGGGTAATCGCAGCGGGGAATCGTGACCAACCGTCAAATCTTGCGGATAGTTTCTTGGGAGTCGGGAATCGCTCCGGTTGCATTTGTCCGATAATTTTCGGCGGCGCCGAAGGCTTCCCTGCCGCCCACGCGGGGACGCCGGGACCAGGGTCGGCAGAGGAGGGATATGCAACCTATGGCTGACAGAAGGCGCGGGCGTTCGTTGTCCATTTGCCGAAACCGACAGCCACCATGTTGGCGATGACCCGGCAGACGTAGACCTTCTGCGCCGGGTCGTTGTCGGGGCCCGCATGGTAGCGGGCGACGGCCATCGACCAGGTCTGGTGCCTGGCGTGCAGGCTGGCCAGGAAGCGCGCCGCGTAGTCGACGTTGCGGCGCGGGTCGAGCATCTCCCCGACGCTGGCGAACGCTGCGCCGTGGTAGCGATGGTTGATCTGCATGCAGCCGAGGTCGATCAGCGTCTTGCCCTGCCGGCGCGCCGTTTCGAAGTCCGCGAGGGCTTCCGCCCGCGAGTGTGGGAAAACCGCTTTCCCTTCTATATTCAATGCGTTGGGTTGAAGGCTGCCCTTGTTTCCGGTTTCGGTGAGGCCGACGGCATAGAGGATACCGGGCGGGATGCCGTAGCGGCCTGCGGCGCGCAGGATCTCCGCCTCGCAGGGATTCGCAGCCGCTCCGGCGGCGGCGCTGGCAAGGCTAGATGAAAACAGAGCCGCCAGGGCGCCCGCGATGTAGAGGCTTCGCCGGATCGAGTGTTTGTCCGTCATGTCCGCGATTGCCTCCTGATTGCCGGCCGCCGGAATCGCTGCCTCCGCCGCCCGACGTGCCCTGCTGGAACTGCGCCCCGTCGCGCCCCGGCATGACGGAAGCCTGGTTGCCCGTGTCGGCCCGGGCGGCCGCGGTCAATGCCAGCGACGGTTGCATGATGGTGACCGTGCCGACGTCGAGCCCCAGCTTCTTCAGCGAACTGGCGATGGCGTCGCTCTCTTTGGAGAGGTGGCGATAGGCTTCGGCCGTGTCGGGCTTCAGCTCAACCGACAGTTGGTCTCCGGACAGTTTCAGGCTCGCCATCACTGTTCCCAGCTCGGCGGGATGCAGCTCGATGCGCAGGGTGTGTGCCGGAACGGCAACAGTCGGATGCTGCGCAAACGCTGCGGGGGTCGCAGCCTGGCTTCGCGCGGCGGCGAGAACCTGGGCCAGGTTCGCGACGGTCGAACCGACGGATGGTGCTGCCGGCGCGGGGAAGGATCGTTCCGAAACGATGTGGACCGCGTTGGCCTGTCCGGTGTCCTTGCCTGCGTGCGGCGCATCCCTGCCGTCCGCGTCGCCACGGTCCGGCTGGTCGGCCATGCCCCGCAATGCATGAGAAGGTTTCGGTAGCCTTGCCGTTGCCTCGGCATGGTCCGGCACGTCATTCGGCATGGACATAGCGCCGTTCCGGTCCATGCCGATCGTGACAGCGGGCATGGGCAAGGCGGCGGAGCGCGCTGCCGTCGCCTTGCCGTCAATGGCGGACGGCATGGAAGGCGCTTCCCGTGCCTTCGACAGATCGCCTGCTGCGGCTGCTTCTTCCGCATCGGCAGATGTCACGGCCCCGATGGTTTTGCCGAAGCGGTCCGTGCGCCCTCGTTCGGCGGACCGGCTGCCTGTTCCATGGTCGCCCGCCTGCGCCGAAGGCTGGTCATGGTGCACGGCATAGCCGATCGTGGCTATGACCGATGCCTGATCGGGCAGGCGCTTCTGATCCTTCCCGTCGCCGTCCTTGCCTTCGTCGTCCGTCGAAGCCGGCTCCGATCGACCGCCGGTCACGCTCTGGCCACCGGATTGCGGGTGGAAGGCGCCGAAGGGCGAAAGTCCGGCCGCCTTTCGGGTTTCGTGGCCTTCTCCGGAGGTGGCGGAATTGGTCTCGGCGTCGTCTCTCCGCTGTGCCGGCCGCTGATCGGCCCCTTGCAGCAGGTCGCTGAAACCGCTGCCTGACCCTTTTGCGCCGGCGCCGTCTTTCGCGGGGCCGGCGGAGGAGGCGACTTGCGGATATCCCTGGCCGATGGGCACGGTCATTGCGGCGAAGCTCCCAACAACTGATCGATCTGGTCCAGCTTGCGTTTCGTGTCGCTGATGACGGCGTCGGCCGCTGCGACGGCCGGACCTTCGTGCTGGGTTGCGGCCACCGCGGCCGGCGGCGTTTTCGTTGCGGCCGGAGGAACGGCTGTCGCTTCGGGCGACGGGGCAGGGGCCGCGCCGGCAGGCCGTTCCGACTCGATGCCTTCCACCGGCGGCAGGCCGGCGGCGTCAGCCGGGCCGGCGAGGCCGTCTGCCGGCGAAGCGGCGATCGCCGGTGCCGCCGCAGGCTCGGCGCGCGCCTCGGTCACGGGTTTCTGCGAGTCCGCAACCTGTGCCTTGGCCGGCGCGGTCATTTCCCGGGTGATCGCCTCGGCCGCATCCAGAAGCGACCGGTCCGCATCGGACAGACGGCCGCGGTCGATCTTTCCGAGCGTTGCGCGCAGGTCGTCGATCTTTGCCGAGGTCATGTTGGACAGGCTTGCATAAAGGAGCGCGCGCGGGTCGTCCCGGCTGCCGTTGCCGCCCTTGTCCTGCTCCGCTTTCGCCGACGCGAAGGCGGACAGGCCCGCCAGGCCGTCGATCGCCGCGTGGCGGGCGATGCGCAGATAGATGACCTTCTCGCGCTCTGAATCCATCATGCCGGTGATGTCGGCGATCTTGTCCAGGCTGAGCGACATGTTGAGCGCGATCACGCCAGAGACGAAGGAATCGGCGAACTGGCTGGCGTAGGGCGAGTGCAGGAAGCGCGCGGTGTATTGCGTCGAGGCGAGCGCGAAGCGCGCCGCGTCGCCGGTCTCGACCGCAATGCCGACCGAGCGGCGCAAGGCCGCTTCCTCGACCAGCGTTCCGGGGCTGAGCAGGCGCGCCTGGTCGAGCAGCGCGAGTGCCTTGACCGGCTCCTCCGAGGCAAGGAGCGAACCTTTCACCAGCGCGACGAAGGCGCCCAGATCGGCGGGCAGCGTCATCGGATGGATCGGGTCGAACGCCTTGATCGCCGCCGCGGGCTGGCCGCCGAGATAGGCGACCACGCCCTCGGCGACGGCCTTGTCGGTCGCGTCCATCTCGATGCGGCCGACGGCCGCCTTGATCGTGGCGGGATTGCCGCCGCTCATGCCGTAGACCAGAAGGGCGCGCAGATTCTTGGGCTCCCTAAAATCCTCCGCGCCGGCGTTCTTGAAACGTGTATCGGTCAGTTCCAGCAGCTTGACCTGCATCGGCATGGCGGCATGGTCGCCGGCGGCGAGGCGGTCCTGGATGAGTTGGAGGGAGCGCACCATCTGGTAAGGCTGCAGGGCCTCCTGCGCGCGCGCAGCACCGGCGAGAGCGCCGGCGGCGACCAGCAGGCAGGCGGCGCGCAGCCCGGCGCGTCTCATCCGTCCGTCTCCAGCAGGATCTCGATGCGCCGGTTGACGGCGGCGAAGGGGTCGGCCTCGTCCTTGGGCCGGCGGTCTGCGAAGCCGGCGACCTCGGTGATGCGCCGCTCGTTCACGCCGCCGCGCACCAGCATGTAGTAGGCTGATTGCGCACGGGCGCTGGACAGGCGCCAGTTGTCATAGGCGCCGGAGCGGAAGGGCCGCGCGTCGGTATAACCCTGGACGACGACGTTGCCTTTGCGGCCGTTGACGATGCGGCCGATCTTCTCCATCGCCAGCACCAGTTCGCGGCTGGGCACGGCCGAGCCGATCTCGAACATGCCGAAATCGAGCTGGTCGGTGACGGAGATGACGACGCCCTTATCGGTGGCAACGGCCGAGATGCCGGCGCCGATCTTTTCCGACTTGAAGGCCTGCGCGAGTTCGCTGCCGACTTCGGCGGCGGCTTTCTCGGTGGCCGCGCTCGGCTTTTTCTCCTGAGGCGCTTGCGCCGCGGCGGCCTCCTCCTTGTCGGTTTTGGCGGCAGCCTTCTGCGCACTGCCTGAGGAGGCGGCGGAGGCCGCTTCAGGCTGCGACCCTGCGTCGACCGGCGGAGAGGATGGCTCGACCTTCGGCGGTGGGGTCAGCTTGACTTTCGGCGCCTGCGTCTCGGCGATCTTGTCGCCCGGGCCGGCAGGATCACCCTCGACCTTCGGGCGCTGGGCGCTCGCTTCGGCGAGGGGCGTGGGGGCCTGCTGCGACCAGAAATCGGGCGAGAAGGGGTCGCGATAGGACTGACCGCCCGACGCTCCGGTCGCTGGGCCGGCGTCCTGCATGCCGCCGTCGCCCTTGGCGGAGACGTTCTGCATGGTGCCGGTGTCGGCCGCGATCTCGGACAACACGGCGTAGGGGTCGGCGAACAGTTTCTCGTCCCTGCTCTCGGTCGGTTCGGCGGAGCTTTCCCTGTCGGCCTTCTCGGCCTTGTCATCGGTGGTGCCGGGATTGCCGGCGCCGCTCTGGCCGGCTTTCTTGGCGTGCTCTTGCGGGTCCTGTCCCGTCAGGCCGACGGCGGACGGGCCATCGCCGAGATCTTCCAGTCCCTTGCGGCTGGCGTTGCGGTCGATCAGCTTCACCGGATTGAAGTAGGAGGCGACGGCCGCCTTGGTCTGCTCGTTAGCCGCGTTGATCAGCCACATGACGAGGAAGAAGCACATCAGCGCCGTCATGAAGTCGGCGAAGGCGATCTTCCAGGCGCCGCCGTGATGGCCGTCGTCGTGATCGTCGTGGTTGCGACGGACGATGATGATTTCCTTGTGTTCGGAACCGTCGGCGACGCTCATGCCAGGATCTCCGACAGGGCGTGGGACCACTCTGACATCCGTGTCTCAAGCACGGTGTCGTCGACCGTTACGGTCAGGTCGAAGCCGGAAGCTTCGCTGAAATCGAGGTTGCTGGCGCGCGCTCCCATGGCTTCGCGCAGTGCTTCGAAAAGCAGGGCGGGGCCGCTCACCCGGATCCGCATCGTCTCATCGTCGCCGAGCGTTTCGCCGATGACGCGCGCCAGGGACTCGAGCGAGCGCCTTTGCAGGTCGTCGGCCATCACCGATCCCAGAATGCGCGCCACCTGGCTGCCGATCATCTCGCCCAGGCGATTTTCGAGCGCCTGCATGTGATCGGCGACGGTGGTGCCGATGTCCTTGCCGAGGCTCGCCATGAAGGTCTCGGCTTCCTCGGCATTCGCCTTGCGCTCGGCTTCGAGTTCTTCCCTGTGGGCCGTCGCCAGCCGCCTCTCGATCTCGGCGGTGGCCTCCGCCACCCGTTCCGCCAGCAGCGCTTCGGTATCGATGGCCGCGACCGGAGCGGCTGCCGGTTGCGAGATCGCACCAGACGCCTGCGGCCGCGGCGGCCGCGACCCAAAATCGGTCAGCAGATCGAACAGGGCATTGGCAGGCATCAGGCGGCTTCCTGGGCAGCCGCCCATTTGCGCAGGATCTGCGCGGTCCGCTCCTCATTGAGATCGACCATGCGGGCGAGCCGTTCCTGCGGCGCCGGCCGCAGCTTCTGGCGCAGGTCATCGAGCGGGGTCTGACGCGGGTTGGGCAGGGCGCCGGCGGGCGTATCCGCGGCCACATCGGGATTGGGCAGGGAACGCTGAACGTCTTCGAAGCTGGGGCTGGGCAGGGCTTCGGGCCTGGCCGTCAGCGCGGAGGCCATCGGCCTCAGGCCGAAGAAGGCGACCAGGAAGACCACCACGATGAAGGCGCCGGCGTTGATCATCGTGCCGGTATAGTGGCCGACCGATTCCAGGAAGCCCGGACCTGTCACCGGCTGGCCGTCCAGACCGTCGAGGAATTCGACCGCCGACACGTCGATGACGTCGCCGCGCTTCTCGTCGAGCCCGGTGGCGGACGAGACCATCTTCTGGATATCGGCCACACGCTGGGCGATCTGGTCGGCGGTTGCATCCTTGCCGAGGATATCCCTGAGCTGCTGCTGGTTGACGACGACGGCGATCGACATCTTGGTCAGCGAATAGCCGTTGGAGACCGTGGCGATCTTCTTGGAATTGATCTCGTAATTGGTGATCTCCTCCTTGCGGTCGTTCTGCGAGCTCGACTGCGGACCTTCGGTCGAGGCCGTCTGCGCCTCGGGCAGATTCTGCTCCACGCTGGTCGGCGTCGAGGCCTGCTTCTGGTTGCTTTCCTCGTTCGACTTGACCGTCTGGACCGAGCGCTCGACGCGCGAGTTGGGATCGAAGATGGTTTCTTCGGTCTGGCGGGAATCGGTGTTGACATCCGCCTTGACGGAGGCGCGGAAATTGTCCGGCCCGAGATAGGGGGACAGCGCCCGGCGGATGTTCTCCTCGATCTGCGTCTCCACCGTCTGCTCGATACCGAGCGTGCGGGCGGCGCTGGTGTTGGACGGGTCGTCGCCGGTGGCGAGCAGGTTGCCGCTGGAATCCAGCACCGTCACCTCGTCCGCGGCGAGCGAGGGAACGGCGGCGGCGACGAGATGGCGGATCGACATCGCGGTCTTTTCCGCATCGAGGCCGGAATAGCGGATGACCACGGAGGCGGACGGTTTCTGCTCGTCGCGGCGAAAGTTGGCGCGTTCCGACATGACGATATGGACGCGCGCCGCCTTGACGCCGGAGATCGATTGTATGGTCCTGGCGATCTCGCCTTCGAGCGCGCGGACGCGGGTGATTTGCTGCATGAAGGAGGTCAGGCCGAGCGAGCCGACATTGTCGAACAGCTCGTAGCCGGCATTCGTGGAGGTGGGCAGGCCTTTCTCGGCGAGCAGCATGCGCGCCTGCGCGGTGCTGCCGGCGGCGACCAGCACGCTGGTGCCGTCGGTGCCGACGTCGAAGGAGATGCCGGCTTCGCCAAGCACCATGCCGATCTGGTTCACGTCGGAGCGGTCGAGGCCGACATAGAGGGTCTCGTAGGCCGGCCGGTTGAGATACACCGACCCCACGCCGATGACTGCCAGGACCAGCACGGTGATGCCGGCCATGATGGCCAGGCGCTTCGTCCCGAAGGCCTGGAGATTGGCGATGATGGTCTTCAACTGCTCCGGCACGGCTTCACGGCTCCCGCATGGCTGCCCATGGCGAGCCTAGAGCGCGAAGCTTGTGCGAAAATGAAATGGCCGCCCGACATGGTTATCCATGAGGGCGGCCATTCGCGTGCGTGGATTGGGAAAGCGTCAGCCCTTGAAGAGCGACAGGATCGACTGCGAGGTGGAATTGGCGATCGACAGCGACTGGATGCCGAGTTGCTGCTGCACCTGAAGGGCCTGCAGCTTGGTCGATTCCTGGTTCATGTCGGCGTCGACGAGCTGGCCGACGCCGCGGTCGATGGAGTCCATCAGCTTGGAGACGAAGTCTTTCTGCATGTCGACGCGGGATTTCGCGGCGCCGAGCTCGGAGGCGGCGGCGGTCATCGATCCCAGGACTTTCTCGATGTCGGTCAGGAGATTGTCGAACTTCTCGGCGTCCGTCGTGCCGGTCACGCCCGTCAGGTCCGAGACGTTTAGGTTCAGCGCGGACTTGCCCGAGGTCGTGCCCGCCGAGTCGAGGATGCCTGCGTCGGCGGCATTGGAATCGATCAGCCGTATATTCGCGTAGTTGATGTCGATCGATCCGGTCACGACCGCGCCGGTCGAGTCACGGTTATAGGAAGAGATGATATGCAGCGTGGTATCGGTGGAAGTCGAATCCGTCTGCAAGAGGTTTGCGCCGGCGTAGGATGCACCGCCGATGTTGTCGGTGAGCTGTGCCTGCAGGGAGGCGATCTCGCTCTGGATCTTGGCGCGATCCTCGCCGCTCGAAGTCTTGGCCAGGAGGATCTTTGACTTGATGTCGTCGATGACGCCGATGGCGCTGTTCATGGCGGTGTAGGCGGTGTCGACCTTGCCCGCGCCCAGCCCCAGCGCATCCTGGACGACCGAGTTGGCCTTGTTGTCCGAGCGCATGGTGGTCGCGATCGACCAGTAGGCGGCGTTGTCGCTGGCATCGGCGACACGATAGCCGGTCGAAATGCGGTTCTGCGTTTCCTCGAGCTGCTTGTTGGTCGCATTGAGACTCTGCAACGCCGTCATCGCAGAGACATTCGTCATGATGCTTGCCACGGACCCACCCTTTCCTCAGACAATCCGCAATCCGCCACGCGGGCGCAGACGATTGGACACGTCGAAGAACTGATAGAATTCGGCACGACGGCCGATTTCGGCGCAATCGATCCGGCTATGATTGAGACGCTGCAGCATTTCGGCGGGCGGTGATGGCCTCCGCCAGGCGCCGCGTCACGCAGCCGCCGCCTTTTTCTCGTGCCAAGCATAGCGCGTGATGTTGTAGGCGAGGTTGGCCATGCCGATTTTCATCGTCGCCCTCGCGATGCCG